>Ga0196972_1000027_pt1 | contig 143469 bp, 150 predicted proteins | sample S1v_2013CmetaG_FD_148618 | JGI IMG/M metagenome (GOLD analysis project Ga0196972, IMG submission 148618) | Soil microbial communities from Anza Borrego desert, Southern California, United States - S1+v_20-13C | ecosystem: Environmental > Terrestrial > Soil > Desert | place: USA: California...
ATGAATACCCCGCGTCCCATCGGGACGCTACATGGGTAGCATGGAGAATTCGCCATTGGCTAAACGTGAAAATGGGATATATCAATCCAAAATTTGATTCCAAAATCCGAATTCCAAACTCCCAATTCCAGCCATTCAGCTCGTCAGCTCGCCTCTCCTCAGCTTGTCAGCTTCCCCCAACATCATTGTCTAAACCCTAGTTCCAAATTCCCAATTCCATTACTCGTTCATCAGCTAGCCAGCTCTTCAGTTCATAACCTCAAACCACCCTCCCTCGGCCGATACCCAAACCGCTTCTTAAACCCGGTGGAAAAGCTGCTCACGTTCTCATATCCGATATAAAATGCCACCTCTGATACATTCATCTCCCTTTCGGCTAATAACGACTTTGCTTTCTGCATCCGCAAGTAGTGTACATGCCCGAACACGGTTGTTTTGAATAGCTCTTTATACCCTTTCTTCAGTTTGAATTCATTTAACCCAAACTGAACAGTCAACTCTTTCAGGGTGAGTGGCTCGAGATACGATGTCTCAATGAACTCTTTGACGGCGAATAATTTCTCCACATCTACCCTGCTCCATTTTCCAGGCTGCGTGGTATTTAACTGTTCCATTTGAAGGACAAACAACTCCATCAACTTGCTTTCAATAAAAACATAGCGGGTGAAGCCCTTGAAAGGACAATTTTGAATGGCATGAATGACCTCCGCAATCCGGCCGGAGACCTTCATCGCGTAAGGACTTGACAAAAAATTTTGCTTGCGCTGTATACAATTCATCAAGGCACGAAGCGGGGCGGTGTCGGCCGATTCGAGTAGTTCAGACAGGTAGTCCACATCATAACTGATTGTGAAGGCATGAAACTCGTTCGAGCGTATCAAATGACTGCCGGAAAAATCAGGGTTGTACTGAATGCTTTGGTTGTGCCTGCTGAACTGCAGCGGATGGTCATAGGCATCGAAGCAGGATTCCACATCTCCTTTCAACAAAAACAATGACTCCGCCGCTTCCTGTTGTTGCGTATCAACGAACATGAAGGGTTGCGATGTATGAATATGAAGTTCGGTAAGGGTCAGTCCCGGGGTGTTCACGGTTTTTACTTCGCCACCCGGTAATCCTTTTTCTTCAAACGTAAAAACAGTCTCCGTGTAGCGGTCACTCGCATGCAGCACGCAGGCATGGGTTTGACCAAAATAATTATCCCACCTCGAGAAATCAATTTTATCCATTTTGCTGAAATTATAATCCGTTTACCTAAACAGCCATGGCCTGTTTGCAGCGCATCTTGCGTAAAAATATTTTTGTTATGCATGACCTTGCTATGCCAGTCAAACCGACTGGTAAAAATGTGGATAGAGCCGCGAAAAAAAGGAATAGGCTGTCAGTACTGGCATACCTGTTTTATCCTGTGGGTGTATTCAGGATCTGGAAACGAAGAGGAAGAATTTGGGTGAAGCTCAGCTACAGTATTATCTATTTGCCGGTATTCCTTATCGTGTTCCTCTACCTGTCAATTGTAATCTTTGCGGCGTTTCTGCCTGCACTTGATAAGTCAGTTGGCAAAAGACCTGACAGGACCATTGTAAATGATGCAGGTAACTACTCGGCAACGTTTGTAAGAACGGGTGTGGAAACGAATGGCGAATATGAATTGGTGCAGGTAGAACTGGAGCCAATGGGTGGTAACGACTGGCATTATCACAAAAACTTCGAGGAGCAATTCATCGTGCTGGAGGGTTCGGTCAGGATTGGCCATGAGGGCGATGAGATACTATTGAATAAAGGAGACAGCGCCATTGCAAACCGGGAGGAAATGCATTTCTTCAAGAATGCGCGACATGAAAAATCAGTGTTGCTGGTAAAGGTGAGTCCTGCTGCGGGACTGGAGAAGACATTGCGAGTGGGTTATGGGTTGATCAATGATGGGTTGTTGAAGGATGAGATGACGAAGAACCCCTGGCATATGGCATTACTGCTGGGTTATAGCGGTTCATATTTAAAGGGGATGCCTTCATGGTTCCAGGAGCCGCTGATCAATTCGCTGGCGAAGATTGCGCAGTGGAAGGGCGAGGATAAGGAATTGGAAAAATATTTCAGGTAATAGCGGGAGAGGTTACAAGTCTGTTCCATTTTTTGGTCACACCCAATTCCCAATTCCTTAAATCCTGATTCAACTACAGGCTATCCAGCTAGTCAGCTTGTCAGATAGCCAGCTCGTAAAAACAAGGGTCTTTCCCCAAAAAAGAGAATACCTCCCACAAGGTATCTCCCTTTCAAACCGGATTGCCTATTTTGTTTTAAAATTTAAACGCACATGCGCTATCGAATTATCCTGCTGGTATTATTGTTTCCCTTCGCTACGTCCGCCCAGGTAACGCTATACATGGGTGAAGGAAAGAAGGCCTATTATACGCCGCCATCCGGGTTTACTGAAAAATCGGAGCATGACGGCGAGTATAGTTTCTGGACGCCGGATTCAAAGTTTTACCTGACGATAAATACCAGGTGGATAGATGGCAGAACGCCTGAGAAGATATTGGAGCAGGGTTTGAGCGGGTTGAAAATGGAGGCGTGTGAGAATATGTCGAACAAAACGGAGGTAAGTACGGCGGTGTGGAAGGTATGCAGGGTGAAGGTAGGGCCACGCACGGAGGGGCGATTGTGGATGGTCATTACGTTTGCGGGAGTACGAAACGCCATCGAGGTGTCAGTAAATTTCCAGGAAGTGAATGAAGCGAGGATGGAAGAGATAAGGAAGTCGATTGACGGGATACGGTTTGCATCTTGATAAAATGCTCCGCAAGGGTGATAGATTGCATTGAAATTTTCATGTCATTTGAGGTACGAAAAAGTAATTGGGCGATTTTTCTGAAAGGGGGAAACACGGGGAGAGACCGGGAGTTTCAGGGGGATGGGGAGAAGGAGGGATTTTATGGGTGGGAAAGCGACGGGTTGGGGTGACAAGGGACGACTATTGGTACCTGTTGGCACTTAATAATAAAAGGGTAGGAAAAATAAAAAGGTTTAGGCGGAACGGGACTGAAAACCAGCCTCCTGGGGGGAAAGGAATAGAAAAACTTTTGGTTGAAAATGGTGGCGGGGTTATCTTTGCCGTCCTTAAAACTACTGGATCGGTAGTTCAGTTGGTTAGAATGCCGCCCTGTCACGGCGGAGGTCGCGGGTTCGAGTCCCGTCCGGTCCGCAGATTGAATATCAAAATCAATTAAAAGCTCGTAAAACGCAGTGTTTACGGGCTTTTTTGTTTTTACACCTACACAAAAAAGCACATAAATACCCAGGTTTCGGGGTACGCATTCGGGCATTCTGAATTGGTGTTCGGCAGAATGCCCGAATTCCTCTGAAACCCTTGCCAGGCAAGCAGTTCAGTAATTGAACATCTTGTCTTGCGAGCCTTTAAAAACTAATTTTAAACATTAGAAAAGGAGGCATTTATGGAAACGAGATTGAGTATTCTTTTTTACGGAAAAAAAACAAAACTGGAAAGTGACAAGGAATTATCCATCTACTTGCGGGTTACCATCAATGGGCAACGGTTTGAAGTCACCACAGGCCGTTATGTTGAACCTTCTAAATGGTCTTCTCCCAGCGGGAAGGTAAAAGGCAATTCCGAAGAAGCCAGAACTATTAATTCTTACCTGGAAACATTAAGGCAAAAAGTTTACACTTATCAAAAAGCTATCCTCCAAGAAGGACTCCCTTTTACAAAGGAAACATTGCGACAAAGATGGTACGGCATCGGCGAACGAACATTTACATTAATAGAAATTTTCCGGCAACACAACGAGCAGTTGAAGTCTCTGATAGGAGCCGATTGCGCAAGAGCAACAGTTGTAAAATATAATACTACCCTGGATCATACTATTAATTTCATGAAATGGAAATATGACCGTAGCGATATAGATATTGCCAAACTGGATTACCAGTTCATCAATGATTTCGCATATTGGCTGAAAAGCCAAAAGAAATGCAATCATAATACCACCATCAAGTACTTGACGAATTTTAGAAAGATCGTGGGTCTCTGCATTAAAAGCGGCTGGTTGTCCAAAGACCCCTTCTTTGGATTTAAAATGACAAAAAAAGAAGTGGTCAGAGATTTTCTTACTGAAGATGAATTACAAAACCTGATGAAGAAGGATTTTAGAAATGACAGGCTAAATCAGATCAGGGATATTTTTCTTTTTAGCTGTTTTACGGGGTTAGCATATATTGATGCTAAAAGATTAAAAAGATCAGATGTCGTACCGGGTATAGATGGTGAACGATGGATTTTCACCAAAAGAAAAAAAACGGATACGCCTTCCCGCATCCCATTATTGCCTCCCGTACTTGCTTTGCTCGATAATTACAAGGATGACCCGAAGTGCCTGCAATCAGACTGTCTGTTGCCCATACCAAGTAATCAAAAACTGAATGCTTATTTAAAGGAAGTGGCAGATATATGCGGCATTAAAAAATACCTGACCTTTCATATAGCTCGCCACACATTTGCCACCACTGTAACACTTACCAATGGCGTTCCGATTGAAACTGTTAGTAAGATGTTGGGACATAAAAGCCTCAAGATAACTCAGATTTACGCCAAGATTGTTGACAGAAAAGTGAGTGATGATATGCAGATACTGAAAAATAAATTCAACGCCCAGTCAAATCAACAGCAGAAAGCCATTTAATTTCTATGAATCTTCATGGATACATTTATAAGACGAATAAAAGCTTTCTGGACTATGAATTTTACAGCGAAGGGCCGAAGGGTAAGATTAAAAAGGTCATCCGCTTTACACCCAGGAATGCCGGTGGCGTTACCTATTTCAATATTGGTTTTGGTGACTGGAATGAAACGAAAAAAAGAATAGACGACCGGATCATCAGCAATAATCAGGACAGAGATAAGATACTGGCAACAGTCGCTTTAACGGTGCTTGAATTTACGGAGCATTTTCCGGATGTTTGGGTTTACGCTCAGGGCAGCACCTTCGCCAGAACGAGGTTGTATCAAATGGGTATAGCCAAGCATTGGAAAGACATAGAACCACTACTTTACGTATATGGTTACGTTATTGGGAAGTGGCAGCCGTTCAGAAAATCAGTTAATTACGAAGCTTTTATTGTGCAAAGAAAATAATTTGTAAATTTGAAATGATATGAAAAAAGAAATGACGGCATCCAAGAATAAAGCTCCAAAAAATCGCAAACTTCCGAAAGCAATAGTTAGCAAGGAAGTGAAAGACTATGGCAATGATCCCTTTTTTATCAAGAAGGCGAATGCTTCCCAAAACTTTTTGGAAAAGAATGGGTTTCCGTCCTTGCCCAAAAAATGACCCGTTTTTAATACTCATATTTTGCGGCCCACATCGATTCCATGTGGGTTTTCTTTTTTTATTTGTACAAATATCCAGCCTTCAAAACTTAGTTTAATAAGCCTATATGTTAAACCATGATTTCTTGAACCTTTCGCCGGCAGAATTTGAAAATTTGGTACGTGATCTTTTACAAGAACAACTTTCCGTTTTGATTGAAAATTTTCCCGAAGGAACCGACGACGGCATTGACCTCAGATACACTACTACTTCTGGCGAAATAGTTATTATACAATGCAAACGATACAGATCCTTTCCATCATTGTACAAAAAACTGGAAGAAGAAGTGAGCAAGGTAGAGAAGCTAAATCCTGCAAAGTATATGGTTGCAACCAGCGTTTCTCTTACTCCATCACGCAAAAGGAAGATTAGAGAATTATTCGGAAATTATATCCCTTCGGATGACGACATATTAGGCAAAGAAAATCTGAATAATTTATTAGGCATTCACGAAAGGATTTTATTAGCACATTATAAATTGTATTTATCAGGAACGGCTGTACTTCAGAAAATCATAAATAGTAAGGTTTATAATCAAAGCCGCTTTGAAGAGGCAGAGATTAAGGAAGTGGTTAAAGTATATGTGCAAAACGACAGTTTTGCTGAGGCTTTAGAATTACTTCGGCAACATCACGTCGTATTAATCTCCGGCCACCCTGGCGTTGGAAAAACTACCCTTGCCCGTATGCTTGTTTATTACTTACTTTCATCCGGCTTCGATGAATTTGCTTATTTAGCTGACAGTGTTTCTGAGGCAATCACCAGCTATGATCAAGGTAAAAAAATAGTATACCTGTTTGATGATTTCCTGGGAACGAATTTTCTTGATAATAAGATTCCGATCAATGAGGATAATCGCCTCCTGCGGTTTATTTCTGCAATTAAGCGATCTAAAGAGCATGTCTTGATCCTAACGACTCGAGAATATATACTCAATCAGGCACAGCAGACTTCTGAAAAACTCAACGACCCGGATCTTCAAATCAGCAAGTGTATTCTGGACTTGGGGAAATACACCTATGTGATAAAAGCTCAAATACTTGCCAACCATTTATATTTTAATGAAATCCCCTTGGAATATATAAAGTCTCTGATTAAAGATGATGTTTATTTTGAAATTATCTTTCATGACAACTTCAATCCCCGTATCATCGAAATGATTGTTGATAAAGGGGAATGGAAGAATCATACTGCAGACGATTTCCCGTTACTGCTGAGGCAGGCTTTTGACAATCCTGAGAGGATCTGGCTCAGAATTTATGAAAACCAAATCTCAATGTTTTCGCGGTGCGCTCTTGCTATACTTGCTACGTTCAATTCAACAATTTACCTTGATGATTTTGAAACAGCTATTCGGAATTTTGCGGACCATAAACAGGAAAGCTATGGATTTTCGTTCAACAATTTTGATTTTTCCAGGTCGCTCAAGGAAATGCAAAACACTTTTATCATTCTATCAAGGGATGATGACGGTGAACTCGCTGTCAATTTTCAAAACCCCTCGATCCGCGACTTTCTAATCAATTATCTAAGTCTACCCGCGAATTTCAAATTATTTCGAGATATTGTTCAAACGGCTGTCTCACTTGATCAGCTAACTTCCAATATTGAGAAAGATTTACCACGTGCAAAGGAAAACCTTCCGTTTACCAGCGGCATTAAAATCCAAGTTAACAAAGAGACGGCATCTTTGATCAGAAAACAAATAGTCCTTAATTATGATAAGCTCGAGCCTTACCGTCTTTCTCAATATAACTCAAATGGAAACGCGGGATTTAGAAGGTACTATGCAGCGCAAGATGAATTCTCCAAACTGGCTATGCTTCTCAATGAAGTATTATACACAAGTCAGTCGGATGACTACCATCAGTTTATGGTTTCAAAATTGCAAAGCCTGCTTTCATTTAGTAATCTCGATTTTAGTGAACGACAGGCTTTTGTCACACTATTTGAAAAACTCCACTCATTTCTTGAATTTGATGAAAAGGAAATAGCCTATAATTTTGGGCGAAACTTGGCGTACTTAAGTGATTGGACGGCACTGTTAAAGTTGAACAAAATTATACCTGATGGCATACTTCATTTCAAAGGTGATGCGGAGTTATTCAGCAAGCGGTATATTATCAGTATTCAAAATGAAAAAGCGAATAAAAGCACTGATTACCTGGACTACAGCATCAGAGAGCTACAGAGAATAGGGGAAGAACTGGAATTTAACGTTGAGCCGGAAATAAGATCGCTGCAAGCCCGTAATTTATCTGCCGAAAATTCTGACATCGCTGGATTGTCTGGTATTGTTATACCTGATCTTGCCGACATAGGATATACTGAGACTATTTCTGAGAGAAAAGAGATTAAAAGAATTTTTGAAGGACTATTCCATAATACGGATTAAACATTTTGTAACTCAACAATCCATTTGCTTGTTATTATGGGCTGTGTTGATTTGATAGCAGTAGTATTATGGTGTCATTGCAGCATTTAATCTCTCTTCAAGTTCTTCAATTGTCGTCCACTCAGTACATTTTACGGGTGGTGGAATTTTGAAGTCTATTAAAGCTTTTAACAATGTCTCAACTAAATTAAACTTTTCCTCATTTTGCTCCAATGTTTTTAGAGCGTTATATGGTTTTTCCGCTTCGGCCGCTTCTCCAAAATATGCTTCCTCAAAGTTGGGTAATGAGGCTAAGAGACGAGTTGATTTTCCTATTGGCTTTGCGTTCATGGCATTCAAAATTTTAGGGTTATTCCCCCAAGCCGGATTAGCCATTTCTTTACCCTTTTTAGTCATAAGTCTTGGTGTGTCGCAATCATGAAGAACTGAATAATCTGATCCGAAGTGATTCAGAATTTTTATAAGTGATACAATAGTCGCCTTTCCTCTTGCTCTAATGATGTTTAGATTTTTGTATTCATCTGGTTTTTGCTTTTTGATATAATTGAAAGCTGTGTATTCAGTATCTCCTTCTACAACAATAACCTGACCACCGAAGAAGAACTCAGCAACATAAGGGTCACATAAGTTCAATAATTTTAGATTTCTCTTGTCGTCTTCATCAAGTTGAACTTTATCTGGTCTAAATACCGTCGTTCCTTTAATGTCTCCATCCGCAGTTTTCTCGACCTTGACGATTGTAGTATTGTTTTTGGAAAAATCAATGAAAATAGGAGAATGCGTTGTAACCATTACCTGCCAATTTCCCGTTTCAGGAAGATTATAGAGTACATTACAAGCTTCTCTTATCGCATTGGGGTGTAAGCAAATTTCTGGTTCGTCAATTAACAATAAATGAGGTCGAGTATTTGCTGCGTCAGCTTTTCCTTTTTGATTGTTTTCGGATATGAATTTTATTGCGGTCCATAATAGAGTACGCCTTGCTCCGCTTCCTTGTCGGTCAATTGTACTTAAATAACCGTCCGTTGGCCCCATCAATAACTGAGCGTCCGCCTTGAACAAGTTAATTGTGCTATCTAAATCATCTTCTGGTTTTGCGTCGAAGTCAATCTTATAATTGGGGAACACTTTTTCTACCAAGCTTGTTAATTCCTGGTTCACTTCGTCAATTTGTTCCTTGGCTTCGGCAACGATTTTTTTCTGAAGGTGCTTTACTTGGCTCAATAGTTTTTTGTAGTCGTTTTCATCTTCACCGTCTTGTGTGTTTTCAGATTTCAAATTTTTTACTCTATCAATCAATGCCTGCATAAGCAGCTTTTTAATTGCCTCAGCTTGTTTTTCTGGTGAATCGAAAGCATCTACTCTGTGTGGCTCTGGCCTTCTCGCATTTGCCACGTTTGGAGCGCCCCAAGGCACATTTTCACTCCAGGAATTTGCCTCAACATCCCATCCCTCTCTTTTTGGCTTTCCCTCCGATTGCCAGACCCATCTTTCTCTGACAAGCATTTCTTCATTTTCTAACTTATGTATCCATCTATCACCAGGTGTGTTCTCATAAACTATTGTATGCAATTCTATTTCTGGTAGGTTGTTTTCATCAATTTTATTATTGGGGAAGTCTTCGATAGTCAGCTCAGCTTTAGCTGAACCTTAAGACATTGCCAGTTCATAAGCTTTTAATATCGAACTTTTCCCAACGTTGTTTGCGCCAACCAGCACTACAATATCATTTAGATCAATTTCAACAGCAGTGGAACCTATGCATCTGTAATTCTTAATTATCAACTTTGTCAGTCTGGGTTTGGGTATTTCGGGGTTATCGGAAACTAATGCTACTTCCGCTTCAACTTTTTTTGCTTTTGCCATATTCTGCTGACTGTTAACGATGAAAAAGATCAAATTTCATTTGGGCTTGTCACAACATTGAAGTCCGTACCTATTGCTTCAAAGTGCCTTCTGCCGCATCTTATTTTGTCCGCCTCTGTATTACGGAGTTTTTCAAAATCTTTTGTCCCTTTTGTTTCCCGGACCAGATAAATCGTAGTCTCTTCATGCTTGACAATTGCCCAATCAGGATTGTATTCTCCAATTGGTGTTTCCACCCGGAACCATGAAGGAAGTTTTACAAAGAGTTTAATGTCCGCCCGCTTATCAAGTTCCTCCGCAAACTTTCTCTCAATATCGCTTTCATAAATGACCTTATCAAAGACTGAGTTTTGCACTTCAAGGCATTCTTCAAAATAATCTTTCAATTCATCCTCCCTGAATAGTTGCATACTCCATTCGGTTTGACCTACGGTAAGCTTTTCATATTTAATTCCATCAATCATCAACCGATGCAATTCCCGGTTGATCACTGCGGAAACTTCATCCATAAACCTTTGCGGGTTTACCAAAAAGTCGGAAATCCTTCCGCTTCCTTTGATAATATCAACAATCGTTTTTCTTGTTAATTCCGTTTGCTTTTGAACATAGGCAATCAAATCAGGCAGGTTACCCGTAAAAGCAACTTTATGAACGTTAGCTCTGACCTCTTTGGTGGTGACACCTTTCACCTCTACATCAATTTCGGCTTCCCGGTAACTCACGGTGACCGACTCGATGGCTTCAAGTTTTTTAATGGATTCAATGCAGGTTTGAATTAGCTTTTCCGTTCGGTATTCTACCTGGTAGGTTGTTCTGTGTTTGATTTTATTCCAAAGGGTTTCAAACTCTGGATCAAGGAATACCCGCTTGTTAATTTTTAAACGCTTGGGTTCTTCGTCTTTCTTGATATGCCGTTCTAATTGGTAATTCTGCAATACAGAAATAATTTCCGATTCTACTAAACTGAATTCGGCTGGCAGGTTCAATGTAAACCCGTCTTCGGAAGGTTTGAATGTAGATAGGATTTTGCCGCCTTTATCTATATATCCATTGCTCTGCAAACTGTTCCAGATTCTTTCGGATTGTTCTCTTGTAAAAACAAGTTCCTTTTCATCTAACCATTGAGTTATTCCTTTGAAAGCAAGCTTGGGCAGTTTTCCGAATGTAACGCCGCAATCTTCTTCGTATTCTGTCTGCAAGGTTGAGGCGAATTCATCATAGCTTTCATTTGCAACGATCGTAAGTTTATTAATATTATCGTCAAACACCCGGTCGCCATTCTGATTTACCGGCAATCTTAACCCCCGGCCAATTTCCTGTCTTTTCTTCATCGTAGAACGGCTTTCATTGAGGGTGCAAATCTGAAAAACGTTGGGATTATCCCAACCTTCACGTAAAGCAGAATGAGAAAAGATGAACTTTAACGGTTCGTCCAGCGACAATAGCTGTTCCTTGTTTCGCATGATCTTGGCGTAGGTATCATCATCGGCCTGAGTGGTGCCGGAGGTATCTTTCAAGATGCCCTTTTTATCTTGTGAGAAATAACCATCATGCACTTTTTCAAGCGGGTGCAGGTCAAGAGGCTTATACTGCGGCAAATTGATAAGTTCTTTGTAGTTTTCTTCAAAGAGTTCGGCAAATTTACCCGGTATAGCCTTTCCATCATCTGAGTAATTACGATAGTTTGCCACTCTGTCAATGAAAAATAGGCTTAGCACTTTAATGCCCCTGTCTTTTAACTGCAATTCTTTATCAAAATGTTTTTTGATCGTATTCCGTATCTGGACCCTACTTAAATCGTCCTTAATACCGCCCCGTTCTTGTCCCTTGTATAAACGGCCTACTGTAAAGTCAACAAACTCATTTCCAGGCTCCGCATTAATGTCCAGCACTTCAAAACCGTTTCTGTAAGCTTCCCGCTCATTGGAGATGGCAAAAAGATCGCTGTTTTGAGTAACCCAAAAATCTTTTTCGGAGACTTTTGTTTTCCCCTGCACCTGAATCCGCACTCTTGCTCGGATACCTTTTTTATTATCAACATCAAGCAACTTGACATAGGCATCATTTTGGGCGGTAGTGCCGGTGACTGAAGCCACCACAATTTGTTTTACCAATCCAAGTTTATAGGCTTTAACGGGATCGAGTTTATAAACTAAATTATACAGGTTTTTATGCGTTGCTGAAAAGCGGAAAATACAGGCAGGATTGAGCGATTTTATTGACTCCTGCGCCTTGGGGGTATTATCAACGCTTTGCGGTTCATCAATAATAACAAATGGGTTTGTTGCCTGTACAAACTCAATAGGCTTCCTGCCAGATAGTTTGTCGTTTTCTTTAAAGATTATATTACTCTTTTTATCTTCTTCGCTGTCTGAAAAATCCTTTCGGAAGGCATCAATATTAATTACCATTATCTGCAATTGATTGCTTGTGGCAAACTGCCGGAGCCTATTTGCCTTCTTGCTATCATAAACAAAGTATTCAAATTCGACGTTGTTATAAATTGTCCGAAAATGCTCTTTGGTAATTTCAAGATTTTTCAACGTGCCCTCACGGATCGCTACACTTGGGACAACGATAATGAATTTTTTGAAGCCATACTTTTGGTTTAATCCGAATATCGTTCGCAGATAGACGTATGTTTTTCCTGTTCCTGTTTCCATTTCAACAGAAAAATTCATCCCATTTTCCTGAAAATCTGCTTCTTGGATAGGATCAAGATCGCTTTTCTCCAAAATCTTGGAAAGATTTTTATAAATGGCATTCTGGCTTATTACAATATTATTACCGATGCCAAGTTCGGACTGAAAAAAACTGCCTTGGCCAGATTCAACTGCTGTGTCTATTTCAATGGTAAAATCTTCTTTGCTTAATGGCTGTCCATCAAACAAATCTATAATGGAAGCAATCGCCTCCTTCTGATATGACTGTTCGCTATCAAACTTTAATTTCATCGTTATACGGTTCTAAAACTTACAACCTTCTTGCTTTTCATTATCTGTACCGCATTTGTCTTGAGTTGGTCATTATTCTGAAACCCCTCATCGAGGCATATAACCCGCGTCGGCTTCTTCTCTGCAATAGTTTTAATTAATTCTGGCGTCAGGTTTTTTTCTAAGCATATCAACAATTCCCCTTCCGAAATGCTATAAATGACTTTTTCTGCTATAATTATCTTTTCAATTTTTGTTGTCAATTCAAAGCCAGATTTTAATAATATTTCAAAAAGGATTGCTTCTTGTTCCGCCCCTCTTACAATATGCTCAACATGATTAAATAGTGCTTGTTGTATCGCTTCTTCGTTCTCTCGTTGTATAGACGGATCCCAAATTTTGAAATTTGATGGTTGAAGTTTGAAAACTTTGACTCCCAAATCTTTACTGAGTGATGATTCATTAAATAGGCTTTCTTGCTTCTTTTTTTCGACCTCAGTATGTTCCTTTTTAATTTTGAAAATTACCTTTTTAATCCGCTCTTTACCTATATCGGCAATTGTTTCAAATCCTGATTTCTTGGCCTCACTATTGTTTTCTACTCGCTCTGGTATCTGGACGCAAATAAACTTTCTCTCGCCTCCATCGGCTTCATTTAAATCTAACACAGCATTTGCAGTTGAACCAGAGCCTGCAAAAAAATCGAGAATGAAATCTTCTTTGCCACAAGAAATTTCTATCATTCGTTTTATCAAACGAACCGGTTTAGGAGTGCTAAATACTTTTTTTCCGATTAGTTCTGCTGTTTCCTTCTGGCCTTCGTCATTGTGTCCGACTTCTTCAAAAGGCCACCATGTGCTTGGAACTAATCCGTCTTGTATCTCTGACAAAAACCTTTTTAGCCTGGGCCTCTCATATGACATATTAGGCCCCCAATACAATCTATTTTCAGCGACATTTTCATCATGTTTTTCTTTAGAGTAACGCCAAACAGCCTTTTCATCTGGCCAAACTTCATTACCTGTTTTGGGGTGTATTATCGGATACCACAGAGTAGGTCGTTCTTCTTTGGATTTACTACTTACATATTCTGCTGATGCCCAATCTCCCCTTGGATCATTATCTATATTCTTATATCTAAGTAGTTGCTTTTCGGTTCGGGGCAATAAATTGCGCCTGAATGCTTCCGATTTCCGATAACAAAAAATAAAATCATGCATGGGTGCAATGCCAGGATCGTCATTTGAAACGGCATACTTTTTTTGCCACACTATTTGAGCAACAAAGTTTTCCTCCCCAAATATTTCATTACAAATAGAACGAAGATTATTAGCCTCGTTGTCGTCAATGGAAATAAATATCACTCCGTCATCTCTCAATAGATTTTTAGCGAGGAATAATCTCGGATACATCATATTCATCCACTTGCTGTGGAAGCGGCCATCGGTTTCGGTGTTCGTTGAAAATTTCCTTCCCTCACTATCCACCTGTCCGGTGTACTCCAAATAGGTGCTGAGATTTTCAGCATAGTTGTCAGGATAAATAAAATCGTTCCCAGTGTTATATGGGGGGTCAATGTAAATCATCTTGATTTTGCCCAAATAGCTTTTCTGCAAAAGCTTCAGGACTTCAAGATTATCTCCTTCAATAAAGAGGTTTTGGGTATTGTCAAAATCAACACTTTCTTCCCGGTCAGGCACTAAGGTTGCTATGCTTGGTTGCTGTATAGTTTTAAAGCAATCAGCTTTACCCGGCCAATTCATACCAAAGCGTTCTTTCCCCGCATCAATATTTTCGCCTAAAGTCAGTTTCAACTTGTCCCAATCAATCTTGTTTCCTTCCGTAAACACTTCGGGGAACAATTCTTTCAGTTTCTCAATCTGCGACTCCTGAATATCCATTGAGGTCAGTGGTAGTTTTTCAATATGCGACATCTTAGTATTTTGATTTCTCATTATGGTTCTTGCAATGGGTATAACTTGATTGACCCGTTTTTCGTTTCCCAATACGACCCGGATTTATTTCTGTCTGGGAAATTTCCGGAATCAGGGCAAGTTATCAGTTCAGATAGTTCCAAAGTTAAATCTCCGAATTGCTTTACATCGGTATCACTAACCGAGGAACCATCAACGTTAAAATGCGCCCCAACCTGATTTCGAATTATAGCTAATTGCTTTATAGCATTCAATATTGTTTTCAGTTCCACCGTTTTTGAAATTATTGTCCCGTCATATTTACCTAAACTGTTTTTTCCCACATGCTCCACCTTTAGCGTATTCATCAAAGCCTTGGATATCGAATCCAAAAGTTCTCTTAGCTGGTAATCATTTTTAGGCTTTCTTGGCACTCTGCATTGAAACAGCACAGAGAGGTAATCCAAAATATTTTCCAGTATTACTCCTGAAATACTGGCGATCTTTTGCCGGTCAAAGTAATTCGGGTCTGCAATTGCCTGGCGCAGTTCATCAATGGCAAGCTTTCCGTTTTGCACCCTAATTCCATTTCCCAATGACCACGGTCTCAACTCAACAAAATGGACCTTGTAACTCGGCGCTCTGTTATACCTATACCGGTCTTTCCACGGGCGATAATGTGTCGTAATTATTATGTGGGCAAAATTATCCGCTTCATCATGCAAAAGACCAATAAACCTGTCCAAGTGGTTTTCATCTACGGACATCACCACATCGTCCAAAATCAATATTGAATTGGCTGCACCATATTTTTTTGCCAGGGCAAGGAACACACAAATCCCTAATGTATCCAAATGAGATTCGCTGTAAACTGACTGCGGCGTAATACCTGACTTATTATAAAAATCAGCGTTAAGTTCCAGAGAGTTTTTTGTCGTTTGCTTTAAAGTAAGAGCAATTCCACCTAAGCTTTCATTCGGATGAAGCTTTTGATACAATGCGTCAACATCAGAAGAAATAGATATAAGTTCATTTTGAACAAAATCTTTTCGTGCCTTTTCAACAATCTTCAGTGTTTCGGTGATGGCGACCAGCAATTTTTGTGTGCTTGCTGATTTTTCACGGGATGCTAATATTGAAATGTATTGGTTTTTTATAAGATTATGCTGCCCTATTGCTTTCTTGATGTTTTCTGCCGTCTGTTTCTGGGCTTCTATTTCTTTATCAATTTCGGCAACCACTTTACTTAAAGCAGCGAGTTTTATTTCCGCGGAATCAGTAGACTTTATAAAGGCTAATTTCTTTGCAATTTCTGGATACGGTTTGTCTGCTATTGAAGAAATGGCTTGTTCAAATACAGTAATCTTTTGAATAAACGTCGTAACAGTTGACTCCAAAACTTTCTGTTTCCCCTCCTCTGCAGATCGTGCTGTTCTTACACTCAAAACGACTTCTTTAAATGAGTTCATTGATCCAATTTTTGAATCAAGCGACTTCAGGAGCTTATCTTTTACTACCTTGTTTTCGCAAACGGGGCAATTTTTAACCTCGTCTTTACCTGAGATAAACTTTTGTGCAGATTGTAATAACGAAAGGAGATCAGCATTAGCGTTTTCATTTCCTTCCTGAGCTTTCTTCATTTTTTCTTCTGCGGCATCTTTTGCAGATTTTGCTTTATCAAACTCTCCAACATCGTTCTTATGTTTTGCTTCTACCTCTTTGACAAAATTCCACTTTGTAATGGCGCCTTCCAATTGTTTAAGTTTGTTTTCTTCTGCCGCTATAACCTTAGCAGATTCTTTTTTTGCCCAGGTTTCCCAATCCTTCTCGGGCTTGCCTTCATTCGTCCAAGTTTGCTCAAGCGTTGTAGAGGCACTATTCAATGTGCTAATAGCAATCCTTTGGGCATCCTCAGTTTCTTTATTCAGTTTTCTCAAAGTGTCTTCACTCTTGGCGATATTTGCTACATCAATAAACGATTGCAATTGTTCATACCGCTTGTGCGGCTGTTCTTCGATAAATTGCGTGATCTGACTCCTTCTTAAATGCCTTACAATCGGATGGCCGATAGTAGGTGTCTTTGCGAAGTTTTTTCCTGACAGGGTAGCCCGAAAATCGCCGATATCTGTTTTCAGTTCAATCTTTAAATCTGAGGGCTTACTTGAAATGGACGTATAAAACGACTTATCAATTGAAGACTTATCATCCAACGACCCGTGTTCGTCGGTGCATAGACAAACGAGGGAATCAGTAATTGTTGATTTCCCGTTTCCGTTCTCACCGAATACCATTGTAACGGTTTTCTCACCATCAAATTCAAGGATAAGTGGCTTGCTTGCTCCCCTGAATGAATCAATGTTTAGCGTTTTTAGTTTCATCGGCGTCAGGTTTTGGTTTATTGATGACTTCTTCTAAAAGAGTTTTCCAATCAGATTCCCTATAACTTCCCTGACTAATGCCTTTGATAAACTTTTTCTCCGAAGATTTATCAATCAAATCTTGTTCAATAAGTCTCTTGGCAATCTGGTCGGCAAGAATATCATTAGGATTTTTTTCGCTCATAAGTTTCATTTAATTTTCCAACGAATAATAAATAAGGTGTCCTCATCTATATTTTGTTCAAGCCTTTGTTCAATCTGATCCAAAAGCTTGTCCTTTGTTAGGTCAATCTCCTTTGCGGCCCCGTCATATTCCCGCCATGCCTCGTCTCTTTTCGCTTCAAGGTTTCTTCGTTCTTTTTCAAGTTTCAATTTTTCAGGAAGGTTAGGAGCAAGCCGGGCCCGTTTCTTTAAGCTCCTTATTTCCTCATCGAGTTCTTTAAGCGTCGATTTCAGGGAACTTCTTCTATCCTCGCCCCATTTATCAAGCTTCTCGATCTCCAAATCGAAGTAGGCAGCATTTTTCACATTGATACCATCAACAATTTCGGTCTTTTTACGTACATGCGCCAGATGAAGTTGACTTTCAAGCTCTGCTTCGGGTATTAAATCTGCATCCGCCTCGTCTGCATCAACTGAAAACAACCGGGTACATTGCTCACTGTCAAGCTCAAGACCATCATCAGTATACGCCGAAAGTATTACATGATCCTCTGTGTCGAAAGTTGTAACAGAAAGCCTTTTTGCCAATAACCAGCCCGATTTCCCAATCAAAGCATTCAGGATTGATATTTTTAGTCCCGAAGCCGAATAGTTAAATGAAAGTTCTTTTGATGATAAAGATAATCCCTTGCATTTCTCAATAATTCTTTGAGCAAGTGGGTGATTAATCCGATATACATTGGCTTCATCAACATTTTTGCCGATCCGGTAGGGACCAGGATAGATTACCTCTCCGTCAAAAGGGTTTCTCTTTAATGAAAACGAATGCTCATCATTGGCAAACTCTGCATCATTACCTAAAAAATATTTTGTAATACTCCACAACCAAGATTCATACTTTGAAAGGTATTCCTTGCTTTCTTGCAGGTTTATCCGCAATTTCTCATGAACTTCTTCGTCAAAATTTTCCAGAAGATTTTGGCGGGTTTTGTTGATGTTGTCTGATATACTACTTTCCAATTCTTCCTGAAGCTTATTAAATGCTTCCGAAATTTGATCAGGTGTGCGGCAGTTTTGATAAATGGACGCAATCCTCTTTTCAAAATCTACCCCGCTTTCAATGCTGCCCAGCACTTCATCACTGGCCCCAAAAACGCCATTGAACAAATTAAATTTTTGCTCAAGCAGTTCATAGACCCGCACATCGGCGGCATTTGCCTTATTTAAAAAATTTACCACAACCACATCGAATTTTTGCCCATAACGATGGCATCTTCCTATTCTCTGCTCTATTCGTTGCGGGTTCCAGGGTAGGTCATAGTTAATGACCAAAGAGCAAAATTGAAGGTTAATTCCTTCCGCAGCGGCCTCTGTTGCAATCATGATGATAGCCTCATCCCGGAAATAATCAACCAATGCTGCCCGCATATCGGCTGTTCTCGATCCGGTTATTCTGTCTGTTCCATTATGTTTTTCAATCCAGGCCTTATAGATTTCCCTCGATTTTGGATCGTTATTCGTTCCGTTAAAAAGAACAACCTTTTCCTGATATTCAGTTTCTTCAAGCAAGCGCCTCAAATATTCCTGTGTCCGTGTGCTTTCAGTAAAAATAATTGCTTTGCGGGAGGCTCCTAATCTTTCAAGTTCAGTAAAGCCCTCCTCCAAAGCAGTAAATAACTTTTGCCCTTTAGAGTTAATTTGAATGGATTTAGCTAACGACTCAAATTCCTTAAGCGAGGCCATTTCCTCTTTGATATTTATAATATCCTGTTCTGAAAAGGCCGGTGTTGTTTCGTCCTCATCTTCGTCAGCCCATTCATCTTTTAGCTCGTCGAATGTTTCAAAATTTTCCGCTATTTCTGAATCAGCTTCTTTCGATTCTTCGTCTTTGACAAGTGCATCTAACTTATTGGCCAGTGATTCAAGTGTGCCAGAAATCGCATGGGTGGATGACGCCAATAGTCTTCTCAAGATTAAGGTCATGAGTTTTCGTTGGCTGGCCGGTAGTGCAAATAGAGTTTCCCTTTGCAAATACTCGGTTACCAAATCATACAGCCTTTGTTCTTCTTCGGTAGGATAGAACTCCTCAACCAAGGCTATTCTGTTTGTATATTGGATATATTCCAAAACCTGACGGCGAAGGGTTCTTTTGCAGATCGGTTTTAGGCGTTCTTTCAATTCATCAAACGTGCTTTCATCTGTTGCACCATTAATCTTGCTATACTGCGATCTGAAGCTTTTTAAATCGCCGAAAGTATAATCGTCAATAATGCTTACGAGGCCGTATAATTCTAATAGGCTGTTTTGTAAGGGTGTCGCCGTAAGTAGAATTTTAGGTGCAGCTTCTACAGAATCCTTTATTGATTTTGCAATTTTATTGGACTGTTTATAGACGTTTCTTAACCGGTGGGCTTCATCAATGACAACCAAATCCCAGCTAATCATTTTAACATAGGTTTCTTTAGCCCTTGCGAATTGATAAGAACAAATAATTACATCTACCCTCTCAAAAGGATTTAACCGGCCTCGTTTAATAGAGTCATTAAAAGATTTTGCTTCTAATATGAATGATGTGAGAAAAAATTTATCAAGTAATTCCTGGCTCCATTGTTTTCTCAAATTCGCCGGGGTAATAATTAAAATTCTTCGTTTGCGTTCCGCCCATTTTTGCGAAATTACTAATCCAGCCTCTATCGTTTTTCCAAGGCCAACTTCATCAGCCAAAATAGCTCCCTTTGATAATGGAGATTGAAATGCAAAAAGGGCCGCTTCCACCTGGTGAGGGTTTAAGTCAACCTGAGCATCAACCAAAGTAGAAGCAAGTTTCTCAAGAGAGTCCGAAGAGCTGCGTTTAGTCAATTCATGCGCTATGTACTTTGCATGATATGGTGTAAAATTCATGGTTTCAGATGGGGCTATAATTTACGCCCAAATATAGCCCTTTTTAAGTCCGCCATACATCACTAAATATCAAAACTTTAAGGGGTAATTTGTTATCACTCTATTCCTTAGATTTCGCCTCGTTCCGTTCCCTTTTCAGCCTCGCTACTTCTGTCTCAATAATGCCCTTCACATCCTGTTTAACCTGGAAATAATTATCCATAACTTCCTGCTGGCTTATCTCCCTAAAAACCGGTATTTTTTTGTAGCCAGCTTCTTCCTCCTTCAGCTTTTCCACGTCGTTAATGATCTCGCAATGGAAGGTTTTTAGCTTGATCTTTTCATGGGGGTCATCGGCGACCATACCGACAAATTCCCCGGACGACAGAGCGGCTATTTTTGAGGGCGGGATAGCATAATCGAGTTGACCGGATTTGGATACTGAGGTATCAGTCCGGTTGATAGAAACGCTTTCCTTGACCTGCATGATCTTCCCGAAGCGTTCTGACAGGTTTTTGGCGGTTTCCCCGGTCACCTGCCCTGAAATGATATTTCCAACGATATTCATGATTACGGCCGCCTGATCAGCCCCGTAATCCTTTTTAAGCTGGCTAAAGTCCTGCAGGCCCAGGCAGGTGGCCACCCGGTTGCTTCGGGCGGTCGCGATAAGGCTATCTATGTCATTAAAATAAACGGTCGGGAACTCGTCAAAAACCAGACTACATTTCTGCTGGTTTTTCTTATTGACCAGCTTGATCAGGCGGGTCACATACAGGGACAGGACGGCCCCGTAAATCTGGATTTTCTGTGGGTTATTTGCCAGGCATAGGATCTTCGGGTCCGCTGGGTTATTGATGTCAAGGGTAAAGTCATTTGCAGACAGCACCCAATAAAGCTGTGGAGAGGAAAGCCGGGCCATCCCGATCTTGGCGCTGGCAACCTGGCCTTCCAGTTGCTCCATTGCATCGTTTTGATAGGCAGAAATAAATGGGTTGATCAACACCTCGATTTCCGGTTCGGATTTCAGCACCGGGAAAAGTTCTTTGTAATCCTCTTGCATCAGTTCAATGGCATGTGGCAGAGTGCAAAATTTTCCATTCTGATATTTTTTCAAGTACCATATCACCGCGGTTAAAAAATTAATCGGCGATTCGACAAAAAAATCGCCCTGTTTTTTGATCCATTCCCTGTTAAGTCCTAAGAGAATCGTCCTCGATGCTTCTGTTGCATCCGTAATGTCATACATGGTCGAAGCATCCAATGGATTGCATCTATGACTGCGTGAAAGATCATCGAAGTTGATCAGGCAAAAGGACGGCTTGACTTTGTACGCCTGTTGATTTTTTAAAAGAGCGTTATAGACAATGCGGCTCAGATCGTCATACTTGAAGTCATACACCAGCATGGTAAACCCTTTGCGGATATGCTGCTTGATCACATGCTGAATAATAAACCAGCTCTTGCCTGCTCCTGGTGAACCAATCACAAGCAAGGACCTGAACGGGTTAATGACATTGATCCAGCTTTTGCGTGTCTTGCTCTTTAGTTTGTAACGGGCCGGCAGGTTAATGGAGAATTCGTTTTCCAGTAATCTTTCTTCCTGCGGAAAAGTTTCATTTAACTCATTAAAAATATCCTTGTGAAAATGCAGTTGAATAAATCTGGAAAGCATTGTGCCGCCACTCAGAATAAACAAAAAGCCCAACCCGGTAGCCGCCATGTAAATCCCTGCGACTATTTGAATTTCCTCATTTATCCGTAGCAGATAAAAGCTGAGAAAATAAAATAGCAGTCCTACAACGAGGTATAAAATGATTGCCTGCTTACTGATCTTTTCTGATTTTTTTCCTTTCGCTCCCAATAAGGAAACAATAAGCAATGCCAGCGCAATGACTTTTGAATAAATCGGCAATTTGAATAATCCCGTTTTGCTGATGTTCATCAAAAAACGGTCTCCGATTTCAGCGGTCAAATTCCAGTACTTGAACGCAGCATAACAATAGAAATAGAAATGAAGTAATAGAATGACAATGGATGCAAGTCTTGTAAAGTCCAGTATCTTTCTTAGCCCCATTTCATTCTCACCAGTACTGACACTCATATAACATACTTTTTTAGGTTATAGCCTCGGGTTTCTTTTTCGCTTTTTTCTTTTTCGTTTTCTTAATTCAAAGGGAACATTGCCACCTCCTTTTTCGGGTTGCATCAGATCATCAATTAAATCCGTAATGCCAGGTGATTTATGTTCCTGTTCAGATTTCATTTTTTCGGTTTCCAGTATTTTATCATTTTGAATTTTTAAATCTTTTGACTGCGCAGGCACTTTGGCTTGCTCAGTTTGATCCGTCGCTGTTTCCGTTTTGTGACTGTCGGAGATAATTCGCTGTTGGATAGCTGCTGCGGAATAGGATTTTCCCAAATCACTTCCGTTAAAAACCGATTTAGAATTATGGTCAACAAAAGTGATCCCATATATCAGGCCCGTATCGTTTTGGCGTAATACTGTATCCACCCCAATCTTTCGGAGTTCGCGAATAAATTCCTGTAATGAGGCAGCTTTATCTAAAGCAATGTTTAATCTATCTCTTACCGGCAAGCGGCAGGGTCTTCTTCTCTCTTCATTTTCCAGAAATTTCTTTTCGAGTTCGGCAAGTGTCGGCTTGCTATAAATGCTACTGGCTTTTATTGGCACACCAACTTTGTTACCCTGGTTATCCAAAGCCCTGTAAACAAGTCCGCCGGTTCTATATATTCTTCCCTCTTCATGGCCCCGATCAGCCATCACGTTATATTGTTTCAGGATAGCATTCAACTCCGCCAGTGAAGTGTATTTGTATGGCTTAATTACCGCATCAAGGACATTTGTAATTGCTCTTTTGGTCTCTGATTTACCATATTCCACTTTCTCCGGGGTGACCGGTTCAATTCCTTTGTTGCCCCTGCTATTTCTCCCGGCAGCCTTTATCAGACCGTACTTTTCTTCAATTTCTTTCCGGGCCTTCTCGGATTGATTTTCACCAATCTTATGTGTATTGATACGTTCACCGTCTTGTTGTATTGTAGTGGTAAGAATGTGTATATGCGGATGGCCGGCATCCTCATGGCGATAGACCAGGTAGGGCTGATCGCCAAAGCCGATTTTATTCATGTAGTCTGTGGCGATTTGAACCAATTCTTTTTTTGATAGATTTTCTGAAGGATCAAAATTTAGTGATACATGCAGGAGTTTTGTTTTGGCTCTTGTATTGCGCTCCATTTGATCGTTAAACCGATGCAGCTTGTCATAGAAATTCAAACGGTCTTTCTCCGGCAAAAAATTCTCAGCCAGCAAGAGTTCAGCCTTGCCTTTCTGCACTTTTTGTTCGTGGTAGTTCAGTGCATCTAACAAACTATCTGGAAAAGTTATTTTTGAGACCATTGCCGGTAGATTTCGTCCATTCTAATTTTTACTTCAGCGATTTTTTTCTCTACAGTTTGTCTTGTTGTTTCGTGCAGCATAATCCAGGAACGGAACTCGGGGATGCGGTCAAGCGTATGCAGTTTGTGAACAGCTTGATTAAAGTTGTTTCCGATAGCGTTCAGCTCCTTTTTAATTTGAAGAAGGGCTGACAAAATTTCATCCGCAGACTGATTTCTAACCTTTATGTTCACCGGTTTTTGGAGCAATACATTCCGGGCATATTCGCTCAATTTCCTGTAAGTGGAGTTTTTAAAATGCCGGTTGATCTGATTGTATTCATCCGGTTTTACCCTGAAACTGACCCATGTTCTTTGTTTGTTTTTATCTCTCATCACCATACATTTTCACGGTCTTCATCACTTCCCCCTGCGAGTTCCGAAGCAGGGGGCGAGATTCAATTGTGCAACAATTGTACATCTCGCCGGGTGCAACCATCGGCACCCTTGAGCATTTCGCAAGTCTTAATCATTAACATTTGCGATCATTTTTTACGCTATAGCGAAAGGTTATTTCAATCCGATCTTTTCAACATCCTTAAAAACCTTTCTAAAAATTTTTCAGCTTTTCATAATTCTTTGCACATACCGAATCTGAAAAGACATTTGCATTTACGAGCAAGTTTTCAGCAATAAGCCTAAGCGGTCTTTTTTTCGTAATGAAAAATTGGCAGGTGAGAAAAATTTGAGCGGAGAATAATAAATATTACACCGAAAAGAAATTACCTTTTTACACGGCTGTAATTTGAAATATAAAATTTCATTTAGAAAAATCATTCTCACAATTCTTTTTCGCACTTCCTAAATGCAATTGCAAAATAAAATTACGGTGTCTGTTCGCTTTGAAAAATACCAGTTCAAATTTTAGACAGGTTAGCAATGATAATTCTCTTTAGTTTTGAAATTGATAATTGATTTATTGATTTCAAAAATTGTGTAGTATGAGCAGTGCAGCAAAGGAAAAAATCAGCATCTACCAGGCCTTGTTAAGTCTTCCCGGAATGACCGATAAATGCAAGGCGGTAATTCATCTCAGCAGGCAAAATATTTTGTTGTTAAGCCGTATCATAGAAGCGGGCATGAAATCTATTAATGAATCCGGGGATGCCCTCGCGGACATGATCTCCAAAGAGACAAAGGAAGAACTGGAACAAGTGGCGCCCGAACTACTTAAGAGGGCCGGTCTTTCAGAATTTTATGAAAAATTAAAAACATTATGATTATGATTATCGAAGAGTTATTTGAATTTAACCGAAAAGTACTATCGAAAGAAAAGGATGAAGAAGTAAGACTTTTGAAGATGGGTGAATTTCTACAATCAAAGGGCTTTAAAAGCCCCGAATCTCAACAGTTGCTTATTGATTGTCTTGATGCCACAGACCAATATTCTCTATTTTATTCGCTTGCCATGTTTCTGGCAGTAATATTTTTCGTGATTTTAGTTCTGTCTGGTGACAGCGAAATAGTACATCCTGTATTCTTTACTATTTCGGCAAGTGTGATCGGTGTTTTGCTTTTGGCAATCTTTCTTATCATCAAACAAATGATCAATAACGAAAGAAAGCAAATCAGCAACCTTATCAGAAGTAAAGTAACAAAGAGCTATTCAAATTCTTCAGATAATTAAAGGGTGAGTTTGGGGAGCCATAGCGGCAAGGATAACCCATAATTCATTATGAGAATCATACTGAAAAATAATTGGATATTTGTAGGACTTATTCGGCCAGATTGATACCTTTAAGGTCTTTGCCGCTATTACCATTTTTGCATATTAAAATCATCTGACATGGAACACACTGATCTGGTAAAATTGCCATTTCAAGAAGTTTATTTTACTGCGGAGCCTTTACAAGCCAAGAGGGATTTGATCGGGTTATTTGATAATTCTGATATGATTCAGAATGAGAAAATTGCAAAAGATGCTTTTTTGTATTTGGTTAGAACTGCCAGGAAACACGGTTTTAGATTATTTTTCAAAGCTCCAATAGAATTTTTCAGATTACCTAACGGCATTATTAATGATAGTGTTGCAGAACATCTTGAGGATGGCTATTGCACTCCTGAAACGCATATCCGTTATAATGGACTGGAGCAACTGCAAATTTCTTCAAAGTAAGAATTATGAGCAAAAAAAGGGCTTAAAGTAGCCCTTCATCAGCGAATGAATAGTAGGTTTCTGTGCTTATAATTAAACTGTCCATTACATTTATGTCCAGGAACTTTCCTGCTTCTTTTATTTTTGACGATAATAGCTCGTCCTGTTTACTTGGTTTCATTAGCCCGGAAGGATGATTGTGGCAGAGCACAATTCCGCAGGCAGCACTTTTGACTGCAGCTGCAAAAATCAATTTTGGATCGGCGACTGTGCCGGTAATACCACCTGTGGATAGTTCCAAGATGCCAAGCACTTTGTTAGCCCTGTTAAGCAACATTACTTTGAATTGCTCTACGAGTTCAATCAGGTCTTTATCCCATGAATCGAGAAATATATTATAGGCATCTCTTGAAGTGGTGATTTTAGGTCTTTGCGATGGTTTAACCTTTGAGCGATAAACCAATTGAATTTCCGCTACCATGTAAACCGATTGTTCATGTGTTGTGCTTTCCATAACAATTCATTTTTAGTTGAATAATTAATTATGGTGCTCAACCGGCCTTTGCCGAATTTGCGCAAGGAGGAACGGAATAAATGATAGCCTTGTGTGCCGGCACCCGAGTTTATGCCGTAGTTCCTTGCAAGCATATTGCAGGCACAGGCCGAAATTTGTAGCAGAATTAATGGCGAATAATTCTCATAAATAAAGAAGCCACCGTTTTGGTGGCCTCTCAGCTTTGTTCATCTTTCCTTTTCTGAAAAAATTATCTGCCAGTTAGTGAATCTCCCAAATCAATTCCCATTTTATAAAACGGATAAACAATAGAGGGAGCAATATCAGTAAGAAAATGATACCTGCTATATAAAAATATTCCAATGGCAGCAACAGCGATGCGGGTCAACCATTCCCCGGAAGCAGGGCTGAGATCAAACATCATGGCCTGTATGTCCTCATAAAATAACCACAGTGGCATTACGCAGGTAAAACCTACGCAAATCAGGAACAACAATACCCATAGCAAATTGTCCTGCTCTTTAAAGGCTATAATCAGTCCTTTTAAGAAGAACACTAAAACGTACAAGGCATAGGCGAATAACCCCACCAACCCAATCCATGCCCAGGTGTTATTGTCCTTCGTTAATATGGCGGTGGTAATGGCGTACCCGGCGAGTAGCATGGGGAAGAATATAACTGCTTTGAATAACCACTTTATGGCGACCCATAGGCCCTGCAAAGCCCGGTCAAATATAAACTGTCCGTCGTTGTAATAGTAGGCCATAGATTAAGATTTAATGTCTTTCAAAAATACTAATTGTTTTAGTCCTAACTCCGTTAGCATTTCCTTAATTATTCACTATATTATCACCCATTGATAAGCTGCCGTTCCGCATAGTCCTGCGGGTGGCCACGGAACGGCAGCTTTCCGGGCCTTAGCAACCCGGATCAGGTCAGGTTCAACTTTAATTTCAAAAGCTTTTCATAAATATCTGTCCAATATTTACGGAGGGTTTCATCCAGCTTTTCATAATGTTCATCCGTATGCCGGAAGTCTTTAAATACTTCAGCTTGCTGAATCGCTTTATCAAGGTCGGTCACCCGTAAAATATTTCCGTCTATATCAGTTATTTTCATAAAGCCTCCTTTTTGTAATAATGTTTTTTCTAAATATCCTCATCCAACCGGTATTGGCTGCATACGGAACGTTTTGAGATTGATAAAAACTCCCCGAAATGCTGTCATACCTTCCCGGAACATTTGCCACAACAAATTCACTCCGGGAATAGCCACGGAAGGATTAATAAAAAGGTCTTGCTGCGAAACCGCTTGTGCGAGTGAGCAGCTTGGTAATTTCATTTCAGTCGGGATTTGTTCATAAAGCTGTTCTTTAAATTCATCGGTAATAAATGGAAGGATTGCGACCGGCTTATATTTTCTTGAATTGGGTTGTTTGATATCGCCTACGGTAGATAATATTACCTGCCCGGTATGTTTTAAATTTCCGAAGTCCATCCAATAAATTAACTGGTCTCTATAGTGTTTATAAGTTTCTTTTAACCCGGAAATAATTTCCGCAATTGTAAATCTTGCAGCTATCGTGTCCACGCAGGAAATTGTAATATTAGCCGCAAAGTATTTTTCATTTGAATGAAAATTTACCTTGTCATAATTATATGGAAACGCTTTCCAGTTTGTTCCATGTTGGCGGTTGGCCCGGTTAATTAGCACTCCAGCTTTATTAAATCCAATTTCATTTTCAAAAAATAACTGCGTCGCGATATTGGCCTTTGTAACAGTATCGCCGTCAAAGAGCCGAACGAACAAACCGGGATGGCCATGTGCCATCAGTATATAGTTCATCCTGCCCAAGAGGTGCAAGACCTGGCTGCCTGTCCGTCCTGCGCCGATCAGGTTAACGGAAACGGGATTTGTAGGATTGAGCAGCCATGAATCAGTAAAGTGTATTTTCTGTTTCATCTAATATATTTTTAAGTGTCTGTTTCGTTTTCAAAAGCATATTACCCGGAAAGGCTTTGCCCGTTTTATAAAGGCTTTGCCAAAGCTGAATGATATTTCCCTTCACAGGTGAACTGTCATGCAGTAAGTGACTAAAATAACTGCCGAAAAAATAACCTTCCCACAATTGAATAAATTCCTCCAGATGGCATCCTGCAGGGATTTGAATATTTACGGTTCCCATACAGACCTTTCCGCTTTCATAGATATTGAAAAATGGTGCATGATAAAGCGGTGTGTTGAGGTTGGGTTTTGCTGCCCCCTGATATGCGAAAAGAGAAACGCTGGTTTTGTCCGCCTTCCAGATCAGACCCGGTATCGAAACTTTCCCGCTCGGAATTTCCAACTCCTCACTAAATAACAGATTTGCAATTTTAGGCGGTGAATACCATATTGCATAACCTAAAGTGTCAGGATTAATGTAAAGGAGATTGTCAGGCAACAATCCTTTCGACCTCAGAAAAGAATTATTTAATTCATTGCTGCTATTCAAAGCAGTAGCCAAGTCAGCAGATTCCTGAATTGACAACGGGTGAGCATTGATAGGGCAACCCGCTGCATCAACATCAAAGGCTTCAATCAGGTAATTATTTTCCTGACAATTATCCTCATACACTACCAAGATTTTTTTTGGTTCGTAAACCTGCTCAAACAATTTTGTAATATTTTTCATTTCACATCATTTAAAGCTGTACATAATTCCTCAATCATTTTAAAAACCGCACCTGCAAAACTCAGGTCATGAATGGGTTCTTCCTGTGGGGCATTGAAAAGCTGGTAGCCCACTGGTTCGTCAATCGCTCCGCAGTGTTCAAAGCATCCATTTACGTACTCAAATATCCAGTTGGAAATATAATCGCCTTCATCACTCCAATAGAAAGAAATGTATTGGTCGGCAGTTATCCGGTCAAATTCCTCCGGGAATAATAGTTGCTCTGGAATATGGTCAAATATGGATTGGTCAGGATATTGTTTGCAAATAGCTAATGCAGATTTTGCTACCGATAATAATTTCCTATCCAATTTATCGGCGGGTACAAAATTTTTCACTCGTTTTTCCAGTTGTTCAAGCTGAATTGGGTCTTTAATTTTCTTCTCCAATTTATCGCCTACGGTTTCCAGTTCTTTAAATCTTTTACGGATGTGTGGGTCTAAATCTTCTCCTTCATCTTCGTATTGGTCAAACTGCTCTTTCATTACCTGATAGCAACCATACATAAAGCTATTCTTGTCCCGGTAGTACGGCACTTTTAAAACCAAATGCAGGTAAGCATAGAGGCTCAATACCAAATCCGCAGTTTTTTTCCTGCGTTTATTTTGAGCCAGAACGTATAGCGGTTTTACCGGGATATAAAATAATGTTGAGGCTGTATTATAAGGCATGGCTGTACAAACACAAGGTCTTTGCTGATCGTCCAAACTTATCAGCAGTGTAAGTTTCGGGTTGATCTTTTCCATGCGTTGCCGGGCTGTTTCAAGATCGGCTGCTATACTGTGAGGAAAGACCTTACCTCTGCTTCTCCCTGTCTTGAATTTATACAATGCCTCCAGATTGCAAAGCGATTGGTAAAATGCGGCTTCAATTTCTGCTTGCCCACCTTGCAAGGGTTCTTGGTTCCATACCGGCAGGAATCGGTGTCTTAAAAAACCGTGTCCTGTACTGACATGGGGGCGCAGCGTAGTTTTATGCCTCTCATTTCTTCGGCGTCTGGAATCCTGTCCAAACCGGCGGCGAACTGTATTATGTTTCGATAAAGTTTGCATTGGCGTTCTGATTTTGCTACTTTGATAGTCCTGGGCTTTACTTGTTTGTCCTTTTTCATAATCTTAGCCTTTGGTTCCAATTGATGAAACAAAACGGAATTGCACCTGATCGTCCTCGATCTTAGGCCCGACCACTTTGGCAGTGGTTAAGACCGGGTAAAGGGTAGAGTAAAAATTCATCACTTCTTCAGGTTGCATTTCCGGGTCAGGGTCGGCAAGTTTTATTTCTTCGCCTTTCAATTTGAATATAAAAACCCTTTGTAAACTATTTACGATTAACATGGTTCAAAATTTAATAGGATAAAAAATAATTAATCAAACAGTCGGGCAGCTTTCAGTTTGCCGTTTAATTCGTCCAACTTCGTTTTAATTTCCTCTGCCTGTTCAGGAAATTGCTCGGCTTTTGGCATGGCAGCAATTGCCTCGCCTACTTTCTCCTTGTTTTCCAGTTCTATTACTTTTTTCATCTGTTCATCATACTTTTTCTTTCGGGTTTCTTTTTCCCTGTTTTCTTTTGATTGATTAGTTTCCTGCATTTTGGTTTTCTTCGCTGCGTCTTTTAATTGGATTTCATAGCTTGCCAGATTGGAAAAAAAATCGTCCGTTTCTTTTGCAGGTTTTGAAATAGTTTCAAAAAACCGTTCATCTAATTCTTGCGCTGTTCCTTTCAGCGTCATGGGTGGCACTAATTTGCTGGCCTGATCTTCCAGACCTTTACGTTTTATCAATATTCCTACCGAAAATCCGTTTGTGGATTTTTTTATTACAAAGTGCATTTCGGAATTGATATTTAACTTCTCTATTTGTTGAAAAAAATTTGTTTTCATCTTTAATGTTTTATAGTTAATCAAATTAGTTCTGTTTTTGCGTCAATAATTTCAGTATCTATAACACTGACCGAATCAGTATTACTGAAATTGTAGTCTGTGTTTTCTTGAAAATCGGTCATTGCTTCATCCAATTCGAGATTGGATTTCGTTTTTACTTTTATAATCAGGTAGAATATGTGTTCCATATTGGTTCTAATTTTTTCTGTTTATAAAATTGTGTTGAGTTGGTAAGCTGCCATCCCTTCCTGGCCCTTTCTTCCGCCGGGGATGGCAGCTTTCCGGTTTACACTTATACGTCGAATAAGAATTTGATCGCTTCGACAAACTTGCTGTTCTTGCAGGTGTTCAGATAATCCTGCATACTTTGGAGCGTGAACATGGCAGTATAGCCGTCAAATAATTGATCGCTGAATCGCTGTTTAATTTTTATAAGTGCGTCGAAATTTCTAACGATTCTCCGGTCTGTATCTTTGGCAAGTTCTATCCACCCGTCAGCACTGAATTGTTTACCTCCCCAATTATCTTTAACCTTTTCCGGTGCTGTTATTATTTCATTGGCGGTTTGCAGCATAAATTCAATAAGTGCCTGTATTTGATCGGGGAATAATTCGTGCAGTAGTCTTGCCTTGTCTATTATGTTGAGTTCATCAAATGGTTTCATAAAAGTGTTTTTAAATTGTTTTTAATCCTTTTCCCTCTCAATGTTTATGATTTCCGGGCTGCAGAAAATGTGTTGAAATATTTCAGTTATCTGTTCAATCGCCAATTTCCTTTCAAACCGATTTTTGGAATAAACTGGTGTCAAAGCAATTTCCATGTCCGATTGATAGCACATTGCTACGGGAATACCTCCCACGCCTGAATCTACCCACATGCTCAGCCAAAAATCATTTGCATATTGGGAACCTATGATTAATGTATCGTGTCCGGTAAATCCGCTATCCTCCCGTATTTGGTGTATGCGTTCATCTTCGAACCATACACGGGCAAGGCGATTAAACTTAAATTCTCCCTGCAAGGCCATTTCCGTAGCAAATAGCAAGGGAGACATTGGCCCGGAAATATTTCCGTTATCCTTTTTCGATAAAAGGTTCTGGATCGAGAACTTTATTAACTGTCCCATATAAATTCATCTTGAATTTGTCAAAAGAAGCGGGGAAACCTGTTTCAATTACAGGCCCCCGCTTGTGGTTTAATTCAACAGAAGGGAATCCTCACCGTTCTTGACGAAGTCCATACATAGGTCAAAAGTTCTTTGCCCTTTCTTTTGGGCCGTACCTCCGCAAAGCAGTGAATTGATTTTATCCTCATCACTATTATAATTGCGGACATTATGGAAATAACCGGTTATTCCGTTGTATGCGCCAAAAACAGTTCCTTCAGTAGTAGCGAGTTTCTGGCTGTCTGCTGATAAGGAATAACCCAAAGCGGCATAAACCTGATTCTTGTAAGTAGTCGAATTTTCTATTTCCCTGCCATCACGGATATTATCCAGCGTTTCTTTATCCGGTGCTAAAGCAATCTGGATAAGACGTTGCACTTGCTTGTCCGTAATCTTTGCTTTAGCCATTTGGTTAAACGCTTGCTCCATGATTGGGCTAAGCGTATTAACCATACCCATGATCTTGGGAACTTCCTTTAATTGTTGCTCCAGATTGCTGCTGTGTTTAACCTTCACCACATTAGAGCAATTACCCAGGGCAGCGTTGAGGGTATTGTTGCAAACTATACGTACCGGCGTAAAAGCAATTGTTATACTTTCTTTACCATCGTGGGAAGTGGTCAGGAAAAGATACTGCTCGATAACATCATTATCTCCCACCCGGATATATCGTGGCAATTTTGCAGTGATAAATATTTTTTCTCCTTTTGAAAGTGCGCCAGCCGTTTGAAAAATTACCCCTTCACCCTTAACTACCTCGTCAAAGAATGCAAAGGCATCTACATTTTGCAGAACGGTATAGTCTGCACTCAGGCCATCCCCTAAAATCTGTTCGGTGTCCGTGCGGTAAGTATAAAAGGTATCAGTGGAAACGATCTCTTTCCCGGAAAGGAAGCGATAAATATGCGGTGCTTTCTCTACGGAGAAATTAAGCTGCGCCTGTTCAATTACTTCTTTACTCGTCAGGGCCTTCTCTGAAATTTGGCCATAGCCATGCCATGCTTTTTCCTTCAAAGAATAGAATGAATATTTTCCTGTCTGTTCATTGAAATTTAGATTGTGTCCCATATCTGTAGAATTTAAAAGTTTAAAAATTGGATTTGAAAAATGGTTGATCAGAATGGCAGATCGTCTGCGGTTTCGGCTGCACGGGAAGTTTCTTTCCTGCCACCGGCCTTAGCAGCTTTGTCGGACTTGCTCAGAAAATCAATTTCACTCACATTACATTTGATAGTGCCGACCGGCTCACCCTTTTTATTGACGTATGCACCGGGGCGTATAAATCCGGCTACACTAACCAGTTGACCTTTGGTGAGATACTTTGCTACTGTGGAACTACGCCAGTAAGCACACTCAATAAAAGTGCTGACTTGTTCCCATTCACCGGCTTTCGTTTTGTAGCGGTCATTGATGACAACGGTAAAATTCACCACCTCCCTGTTGCCGCTAATTGAATTGACTTTTGCATTTGCGGTAATCCTGCCTGTTAGTTGTTGTTTCATCGTCTTAAATTTTAATTGTTAAAAATTCTGTTAACTGAAAAAAAACTGTTTTGTAAAAGAAAAAAGAGCAAAAAAGAAAGCACGCCCGAGGCGGCTGCGGGAGGGAACGCCAAAAGGAAACGGAATAAATGGGGGGCCCCTTTAGGGGGGAAACCGTTTATGCCGTAGTCTTTTGGCTGCGCAGGTGAGGCCGCCAATTTTGCGTGCTTTTTTGCTCTTGTTTTACAAAACACAAATCAGCTTTCTTGCTTGTCCAGGTGTCGGTCAGAAAAGGATGCACAGAGAACAGAACGAAGAACGGAGCGTCGCAACCAAAGCTCAATTAGGGAATCAATTGCTGGTTCCACCATAATCATAAATGTCATTTCACAACTGCTTTGCCACGAAGAGATCTTTTACATCATGCGAATAAAAAGAGTTGGTCGGTAGAATAAAATTTAGCTCGGAAAAAATATATGCCTGTTAATTGTAAAAAAAGTGAGGCATATAAATCAGAATGGAGTTGACCATTAACTAAGCGTGTCCATAAAGATTAATAACGTAATGTTGAATATTTAAATAATGGAAATAGTACGATGAGCGGAAACAAAAATTATCGGCAAATTTCAAATTCTGAAAAATGCGATATTGCCGGAATTATAAAAAGAAGGCTATTTACATAAGCCAACAGTCGTCTTGATGGGAAAAAAGATAATAAGAGAAAGGCTAATGCTGAACGCAATCATGTGAATTAAAAATCTGTTTCTAATAAAAACTTCCTTCGATAATGCGGGGTCTTTTTGGTGTCTTCATCAATCAGCTTTAAGCTGCACAATTCTGATCTGAGTGGAACAAGCATGAAGCGTAGCGGAATGCGTAGTGATGACGAAGGAAGATTTGTGCGGCGAAGTGTCTTCAACCTTGCGCTGCTGATTTATGGGAGGGCTGTGCGCTGCAAATCACCATTGGCGGTGCAGTGATCCCGCTACTGGCTTTGTGTATAGAATGCGGGATGACTGCACCGGCCAGGCGCAAGGTTGTTTTAAAATAAATAAAGGCTATTACTATTGGTAGTAACAGCCTTTAAGTGCTAAAAGAAAGGATAACGGTCAATGATATGATCGCAGCATCCAGCAATCAAATGCATTTATTATTGAAACGGCAATCGGTATTTTCGAACTAAAGAGATTGCAGAAATATAATTGACTTTAGGCAGGGGTTGAATATCCCTGAGAAAAACTTAATATCTGCCCGATCTGCCAATGAACAACTTAAAATTTTAAAAAATTGCCAATACTCCGTCTATATATAAATACTAAATCCTGCACTATTACTAATAAGGTTTTCAAGTTTTTTTTGCAGGAGTCTTTTATTTGATACAGGTCAATTGATAGTATGCGCTTCAGCCAGTTTCAGATCGAAATGGTACTCTTAGAAATGAACAGGTTGGGGTATCGTTTTAACCATTAGAAATCGAAATTTATTTGTGAAAAATTGAAATTGGCCGGATACAGGCAATATGCCCTTCAATGAAGCTGGGACAAGTGGAGTTAGGCCAAACCGTTATTTCGTTCCGCCAATAAACGGTATCTATATGTTTATAACACGGTATTTTAACCATAGAATCATCCACAAACTGGACTTTATCATCCCATAAATAGATTATCGGCTTGCAAAATATCGGCTATCCACCTGCGTTTTATAGTTGTAAATAAGGCAGTTAAATAAGCGATTATTCCATTGGTGAAAACCGGCACTTAAATAGATAGATCATAATGTGATTATCAAACAAAAAAACTATCGGTCAATACCCGGATAACAACGAAAAAGGGTATTCTTTAATTTCGATTTGAACACCCGGGTATTGTCCGTTGAACCTAAATGTGCCGTATGAATGAGAATTTACAATTTCTGGCGAATTCGAGAATGCAGTTGAGAGAATTTCAACTCTATCACCAACAGTTAAAGGAAAAGTATGGGGAAAATATCCCACCTGAGATTTTAAAGGAGATAACGTCAGAATTGAAAAGGTTCAGGGAGAAGTACAACCTGGAAGCAAGTAAAATTAATCCCCGCAAGGAAAACTTATTTTAATTCATCCTCAGTGGTTACTGGCATCTTTGAAAAAATCCTCGATCTTTTTGATTAAGACTTTTGGCGGCAAAGGATACTCCTTATTTGTAGCCCTTTTTCTATGGCCGTTTTCGGGCAATCTGGAGTTATGTCGGCTTATTGAGGATGCTGAATGGCGCATTGCTTTAGCAGCTTCAGAAAAAGCAAACTTATATTCGGATTTCAGACATTCTTCCGATCCTTCAATTAGTGCATTAAAGTCGCCCCACTGACTGCTGTTCGCAAGATCATAAGTCTTTTCATCCATTGACCAGGTTCCTGGCAATTCAGATTTTTCCGCCTGGCAAAAAAATATAAAAAAAATTGTAGCGGTAGAGTTTTCTACTGCCACCCTTAGCCTGATGCGTTTAGCTCTCTCTATTCGTCGAAGGTAAAACTCTTTCATGCTCTTAACCTGTTCCTTCAAGTTATGGAATTTCCCGCAGTCGGAAGACAAAGAAAAGGTGCAGCAAGGAGTATTTTTGCTATGATTTTAGAGTTCTCTTTATATACGATACAAAAGAATACTTAGTCATAAGACTTTCCAGATGGGCTAAGAAAGGTTGCCTCTTTCATTGTCTTTGGTTCTTTCTTTTTCGGGATTGAACAATCCAGATAAATGGAAAACAGAATTCGTGAGACCTTGCTGAGCGGTAAGATAGAGGATCGAGTATTATTGATTTTTAAAATACGCTTCATAAAATGGCGTCTTGCGTTAATTGGAATTGTTATTGATCTTTATTGGGATCAGGGCTATTTTTTACCTTCCTTTTTGTTTTATGCAGAACAATCCTTCTTCTTTTGTCCCATCACCCTAATTTGTATTTCTTGCTGCTGTTACTTTGAAAGCGCATTCTTAAAATATTGTGTCAAGTAAAAAGGTGATAAATTCTGACATAATCATTGGCATAATAGACCAGGTATAATATTGATTCACAATTCAGGTCTTTTGGATTCTTTCCCTTAAAGATATAAGCCGTTGCTTCAATGTCTAACGGGTCTATATAATTCTCCTGGTATTTTTTCAAATCGGCAGGTCCTGGTTTTGTAATCGAACGCTTATCAATATCGAATATGATAATGTACTTTCCATTCAAAATGCCCCAATCAAATCGAGCAATTAAGCCTTTAGACTTGGCGAAACTGTCGGCCCTATTCATGATCGGCTCCGTAATCAAATCTTCTAATGTTCCAGTATATAAGGTTTCTTCTTTTTTACATGAAATGAATAAAGCAACTAACACTGTTATTTTTAAGATGGAATTTTTCATCGTTAACGGTTTAATGCTTTTATTGCCCCGATTGGCGTGACTTGTTTATTTTATCCATTAGATTTTTAATGCTCTCATCCTTTAGTTTGGCGATAGCCGTCGAATCCTTTCTTTTAATTGGCGAACTATAGTCAATGAAAAGTTCGAGGTTCTCCTGGCTTTGCCCTATCCATTCGTGAAGGGTCATAAGTTCATCGTCCGCAATAGTTCCCTTATTGTACTTCTTAATAAGTCGGGAAATCGGTTCAAGTTTTCTTTTAGATAAATAATCAATGAACATATAATATAGTTTAATAGAGAGTAATCAGACATAAATGTATGTACGGGTATCAATTCAATTAAAGCGGTCTGATAAAGACAGTACCATAATATGTACCGTGGTATGGATTAGGTTCATAGTATGTAGATTCGATGTACAATCTGTTTTTAATCTCACGATTGCCTTGCATAAGTCTTGAAGCAAGTGCCGGTGGATGACAATAGCTACAAGAGAAATAAAGGGTTATTGTTGAGCTATCTTCAGGGTGGGTGTCACCCATGTTTATTAAATATCCAATATCATATATGCCTGAGGATAATATTCCCAGCATTTTTGACACAGAATCCGTGGCCGAATAAGAAAAATCAGGCTTGAACCGTATAGACTGATTCACTGTTATAAAAGTTTTCTGGAAGCTTCTACTAAATCCACCATTGCCGGGACCCCAATAGTTTGCATCCCAATTCCTGTATGTTACAAATTCTATTGAATCTACTATCCAAATTTTGCCGGTATCCTTATTGCCGTGCAGGGTTGCAGCCGTTATTGTTTCTCCCTTATTACGGTATCGCAATACCTTTTTACATGAATTAAAAATAAATAGAACTATCCCCGCAAATAATAGGTATTTCATTGAGTAATTTATATAAGTTTGACAAGAATGGAGTGCTGGCTACCATCTTCAATCCCTCTTAGATAAAACAGTCTCATTTTTTGGTTGGGTATTGGGATTTTTGGGGTAACGCAGTACAGTTATGTTTTCAATTATCTCGTTCCGGTCTTTTTTCTAATAACTGTTCAAATTGACTAAGCAATTGCCCGGCCGCTTCATCAAATGCCTCAGGATTGCTTTCAGTGGAAAACTCTATTAAAGCAGCATAATCTTCTTTGTCTTCCTTTTTATCCAGATCATACAATTTTACTTGTGTTGCCCATAAATTGCCGGAAGACCGTACTACTATTCCGACAGTGGCATGGGATCCCTTCCTAATTACTTTAATAAAGGACTCCTTCCCTTGCTCAATAATTTTCAAATAGAGCGGTTTCATTTGATTTGTTTTTTTGGATTTTCAAATTTGCTTACATCAATGTAGTTCGAAACTGAAGTTTGGTCGATTAGATAATTCAGGTATGCCTCCGCTTCTTTTCTGTGGGCAGCACCAATTTGGGGTAATAATGTTGCAAGTTTAAATGCAAAATGGAAACCTATTTCCTCCTTTACTTCGTCCTCCGCTTTTTTCTTCTTTCCTAATGAGACGAGGAACATATTTTGATGCTCTTCTGCTATATCTTTCACGGCGGCAACTAATTCCCGCTCGGCTTTTGTGGAAAGAAGTACTTCATTGGCAATACGAAACATATTTGTTCCAGTTATTGACAAGTAACTAATGTATTCCTCAAAAATTGGAACTGCTGAAACTGCATGATGATGTTCTGCCAAATCCCTGAATGATAGTTTCATAGTATCAATCCATTTCGTTCCCCTGGTCAGCTCACAGAACCGGCCAACATCTTCAAGAGAAAAGAACAACTTATCTGTTTCTAAAACCAATTGAAAAATTAATGTGCAGCAAGTGATATTTTCTTCCCAATAAAGTGTATCATTCTTGATAGTGGCAAGATCGGTGAATCGTCGCTTCTGATCTGCGATACTCCAAAAGATTTTTACAAGACTTAACCAGCCGTAAAGTCTTAGCACCAGGCTTCTGCTTTTTTCGATGCCTTCAAAGAAAATTGCATCCGGGCCAAATGCACCATTACCCAAAAGCTTCATTTCATTAAATAGCCACCTTTTCCCGGAGGAAGTGATCAGACGTTGTGGGTTGTGTTGCTTATAAACCCATAGACTAAGACTGGAAAAACCAACAGCTTCCCAAGCAGCTTTTCTTAATTGGTCAAATGTTTGAATGTTGCCAGTTTCTTTCCCGCTTTCTCTCAGAATGGTTGCAATGATTTTTCCCTGTGCCTGAAACTCTTGTTGACCAACTTTTAGAAAATTATTTTTCAATGGGCTGGTGATACAATAGACCCTGATAAGCCTTCGAAACTCTTTTTCGGAATCAATAGAAATAATTTCACCTGAAGCTCTTTCGCGGAAAGCCGTTGCAAGGCCAGATGAAAAACGATCCTCATCACGGATATTTATCAATTCCATTTCTTTTGCCTCCAATTCATTTTCTTCCTCTTCCGTTGGATTGGAACGTTCCCAAACGAGCAATCCACGTTGGGAAGCGAAAAAGGTCAGGAGGTTTAGAATAGCAGAATATATCTGAGGCGCACATCGCTGTAACCAATACGTAAACTCAAGACAGGCCGGAACCGTACCACCTCTGCAAAATGTATTATTAAAATCTTCAAGAACTTCTGGCTGCTGATAATTTTCTGCATCAAGATCATTTTCGTCTTGACCAGGTTTTTGGTCGTCAATGTATTCTACCGTTTCACCTCTTTCGTTTTCCATCAAATCAAAGGGTAATTGAGCGCCTTCCTCGTCTATAAAATACCTGGCAATTTCGTGGCGTACAACAGTAGCAAGAAAATCCGTTTCAAAACTGCTAAGGAACTCTATCAGTCGTTCCCTGCCATCAGCCTTTGCAGCGAATAATTGTTTACAGGTGGCCAATAGCTCAGACTGGATAATGGTAAAGGCATTGACATAAGCGGCCGATGAAAGAGGGGCAGCGTCAAGATCAAAAATGCTCTTTGCATGAATGGTGGTAAATGCTTTTTTAAGTGTTTCGCCCCGCAGGTTTAATTTTTCAACCAGGCTCAAATTAAATGTGCCGTAGTCAGAATAAGCCAGTTCAAACTTCGATTCTTCATCTAAGGCTTTCCAAATCGTATACGCACGGGCAGTTGAAAGTGAACAGATCTTCTCCGAAATCACGTCGCTTAATTCCGCTGCAGTTTTTCCTGAAGCAATCAGAAAATCCTTTAAAGAAATGCTTGCACCGCTAAGGCCAAGCTTCAGCTTATTTTCAATTATCTGGGGTAGAAGGTTCTCATTGGTCGCTGTATCCATAATAGCGCAGTTATCTTCGTTATGCTATCCTAAATTTCATCGGGGCTTGAACTTGATAAATCGATAATTTTCTGCGACGGCCTTAAAACATTGATTCAACGTTTTTGCAAGCTCCTGGCTGGGTGGACGATTTGGAATTGGCTTTCTATATCTGCCTGTATCAAGGTCAATTGATATGTACGATCTTTCCCCGAGTATCAATGTCGCCGCAATCTTACCTGCGACCGTGTCAAATATTTTAGCGACTGGTTTATTTATCAAATTTATATTAGGCTCATAATACAAATAGCTTCCTACATCGTCGAAAGCCGGTTTGGAAATATCTATCAGCGTATCCGTTGGAATATGAATCTGATATTTTCCAAATTCACGATAATCGTAATGCCATCCATTTACCGGTACGCCCATCCATTCAACAAATGTTTGCGAAAATGGATCCCAGGCGAAAGTCGAATCAAAGCGATATTTGTGAAATCCTAATTTGAGAACTACCGGCCTTGTGTTGGTGAAATTCCAGTTTGGAAAAATTGAAGGATGTATATGAGTAACCGTATCGGTTATTCCATATTCATCAGGCGCTTCCATCGGTTCGGGTTTTGAACATGATGCTGCCATAAGAACCATTCCAAACAACATTGAAGTATATCTGCGCATAGTTTAGGTAATTTTCGATGGATAAGTAAAATGAAAAAATCAATATGGAGGGTTATAGTTGTAAGGCGCTTTTGAAAGAACGGAATCAGTAAGGAAATTGTTAAATGACGCTATTACGTTTTCAGGTGAGTCTTTATAGTTGACACACAGCAGGACTTTAGTATTAGACGCAGAAGCGGTAATTGTATGAAAATTTCTTCCAGATCGGAGATGTTTGACTTGGAAAAGTGGATGCTGCAATAGCGAATTATCTACGCTGAGAAGAAAGTACCGTCGATATATTGTTTTGTCCGGGCCATACTTTTCTGATTTTATACTATCAACTGATAATAATGGCACCTTCCCAACGTATTTAAGAGAAAAATCTGCATACATATTAATAACCAATCGTAGTTCCGAAATTTTGGGCTTGATGTAGCTTTTGAAGGTATCAATATATATTTCGGAGTTGTTACCAAATTGCAGGTACCTGATCTGGAATTTTGGATACGCCTCTTTATCGTTAAAACAGCTTAACATTATGAGATTGACCGTATCATTTCCAAGATAGTTTTCATAAAAATCATTTAAGTCTGACTTGCTGCATTGTATAAATAACAGGTAAGTGAGCAGGATAAGTATTGCTGTCTTCATGATTTGCTTTTATCTGAAATGATAGATCAATTGCGTGTAATAGTTAGCCGGGAAATAATAGATGTTGGTTTCTTTCTCGTGAGTGATCGTCGGCATGGTAATCGTGTAACCAATTTCCCACCGTGAATTGATCCTAACGGCGCTGCTATGGCAGGCCGTCCAGCCGAGACCGTCAAAGGCTATGTTGTTCGTCTTCGGGTTGGCGCCGGGTGGCTGAAGCTTTTCCCTTTGCAACAGCACCCACGGAAATTGAAAGCCGCCTCCCGAGAACAAACGCCACCTGGGTTTGCTGATAATGGAGATGAAAAAGCTGGCTTCAGGCGTAAAAGAATATTGCTGAACCTCATGCCTGACCTTGTTGGGATCATTTGGATATGTCGTTGCGAAATAGCTTGCCCTGCTAAGTAAGCCCTGGAAGCGCACCATTCCCTCATTGCCGATAAAATTAATCCCCCCACCCAAACTGAAATAACTTCCTATTCCTGTTTTGATGAAATCTGATGAATAGTTATGGTAAGTCTCAAATGATGTAAGACCTGCGCCGGCTCCAATAAACCAGTTCATTTTCTTTCTTATTGGCCGGGGCGCTACAGCAGTAGAAGTGGCTTCTATTTCATTGATGCGCTGGATTACTTTAACCAGGTCATCGGCATAGTACCCGGACACTCTGATCAAAAAGTTAAGTTCATTATTCCGGTATGGCTGCGAAAGATGGAGTAAAGTAATTATGTAATGATACTCTTTAATGGTAATCTCGTTGCCATGCTCATTCGTTGCAGCATGAGGAACGGGCAAATATTTTAATTCAATCAGAGCTTCCCCTTCCTTCTGGATATAATACTTTGACATGATGCCCAACGTAAATTCATAAAGGTTCCATTTCCCTTTTACTAACCTTCGGAGAAAGACTGTCTTATATTCCTTTAAATCGGCGCTTACATAAGCATCCCTGTCTTCCACTTCAAAATATTTGATTCCGTTCGGATCAAATCTGAGAGGGTGTCTGTCCTTAACTTTATTTCGGAATATAATATTTGAGGGGTTGTCTCGCCAGGGTTCATAGTCAATCCAACCGTGAACTGTTTGGCCGTTGTTTAGAATAACAAATCCTTTCTGCTTGAAAGTTTGGGCAACCAACGTATAAGATACCAAACTAAAAAAAGCTGCAAAAATCAATGATGTTCTCATGGTGAAGGTTTTAATGGTCTATTAGGGTGTCAGAACTTAGTACACGCAAAATGAAATAACCCCGCGGCATTACCCGTCTTTTCCATAACCGGAGAAAAAACAATGCGCAGGGTTATTTCGATTTAGAAGCAGGCAGGCATTTTTTTGTTGTGACTGATGAGTAGTATTGCTGTTAAGATTTTCTGTGTTCGCAGAAGGGACCTGATTAAGTTTAGTAACAATCCTGGAAAGTGAGTTAGCATCATATTCGGCAGTATTGATTGCAGCCTCGATGACAGGATCATTGCTATAATTTGCGTTGATTGTTCTTAAGGTTTCCCGGAAATAGAAATACTTAAGTATATTTCCACTGTTGTTCCTGTCAATCCTGTAAGAGAGATATATGATTTTGCCCGTTGCCTCCCTCAGATAATAATTTGTTCTCTCAAAGTCTTTCAGTTCCAGGAGGTCGAACAGGTTTCCTGAAATCAGGCATTTAAGAAAAAGCGATTGCCTCACAAATGGTGCAGACACCGAGTGTAGTCTTTCGATGTCGGAAGCATAGTCAAGGGGTGACAGGTCCCTAAGCACATTTGCCTTGATATAACTATCCTCACATGCCCGAAAATAAACGATGCTGCTTGTATCGTAAAAAGCAAAATCCTCACTTGGATTTTTTCTGAATTGAATTTCGATTGGAGTCAAGCGCCAGTTTCTGGATCTGATCTCTCCGCGCAGGGTGTCGCCCCCGATGGTGACGATAAAGCCGCTCCTGATCTTTCTCTGCGCATTCGCAACGGATGGCAAGATTAAAAAGAAAGAAACAAAGATTAAGATAAGATTCTTCATATTTTAAGGTATAATGGTCAAAAAAAGGTCACAGCACTAAACCCCTTCCGCAAGCACTTCCGTTTTCTTCTGCAAAAGATGTTTTAAGCGACTAAAAGTTTCAGGTTTAATGTTGAGAAAGGATGCAATATGTTTCTGTGGCACCCTTCTGAACAAATCGCTGTTTTCGTTCATAAATTTTATAAAACATTCTTTGGCGCTAAGATTAAGCTTTTCCTGCGCTTTGGCTTCTGAATTTAAAAATGCCTGTTTCATTATGACAGAGTACAATGTTTGTATGCGGGGAAACTGTTGACATAGTTGCTCGATACTGTCCCTGCTGATTGCATACAGTACACTCGCTTCAATCGTTTGAACAATTTCTCCGGAAGGCTTATTTCCAAAGAATGAAATAAACGAACAGATCAGTTTTCCTTCTTTGGCAAACTGCATTATTACCTCATCTTTTTGCCGGTAAAAATATCGTCTTACCAATCCCTTCACTACAAAATAGACGTTGTTTTCTACCTCGCCAATATCGGTAACCCTCATATTCCTGTCATAGTTGTGTACTTCAACGCTTTCGCATATTGCATACAATTCCTGGTCGGACAGGGTTACATACTTTTCAAAAACAGGCCGTAAGAGTTTCTCAATTGTCATATTGCTATTTAATGATCACAGGATATGATTCAGTTTTTCATTATTAAAATCGTTTAAAAATGCCCGGTCACATTTGTGACCGGGTCGGGTTCGGAGATTGCTTGTATAAATCGTTCAATACATTTCCATTTGAAATAACCCCGCAGCATTGAACTATGGCTGAATCTTAACTATCATGAGATTCAATGTGCAGGGTTATTTCATTTTTACAACCGACAGCTCTGCGTATTGCTGTCAGTATGCCTCTTCCGCCTGAAATAGTGTTGTTGTATTTCATTTAAAAGGCAATGAATAATTACCTTTTGGTTTTTACTGAAAGTCCAGGCATTGAAGAATGCCCGGAGGGTTGATCAAGAAGCTGTTTTTCTCCGTTTTTTCAGTCATTTCATTGCGCAATTTTAAAATGTCTGACGGTGGAGGTTTTTGTATGCACAAAAACAATTGCTTTTTGAAGCAATAAATACAATTTGATTTTAAAGTGGTCAACACCACCACGAGTTTCATGTACTTGCTTTTCATTTTAGCGGCACGAAAAGACTGCGAACATGAAAACTATCTTTATCCTGCGAAATAAATTTCAAAGATCTTCAAAATGGTTCCCGATATGGAAATACCGGGAGATGATAGCCTCTAACAGCTATGTATAATAACGCTATCTGTTAATCGGTTGATTCAATTACCACCACTCTAATCTTTTTTTCCGCTTCCACCAATTTTAAACCGTATGGTTTCAGTTCTGTATTAATAACATCAACACTTGACAAATCCGCCGGGATCTTGATGGTTACGACACCACTAAAGTCAGTTTCGTCAATAATGGGACAGTCAAGGAAATTATTCTTATGGCTATTTAACAAATAAGCTAAATCAGCCGGCTTACCGGAGGCTTCAATATATTCGTTCTCTGTTTCATCAATTACTTGTCGAACGGGAGTACAGATTTGTGATGTGCGGATTAATGCAAAGCATTTGACTTGTTTTGATTCAAGCCAGCCTTTTAAACCATAGGTTTCATGAAAAAAAGTATTCAAGTGCTTGAGCATGATTGCATACTTTGTTTGCTCATCGCCTTCGTCCGAAACATGAATGCAATAAGAATTTTTTTGGTACCAGGCTATCTCGGCCATTCGGTCCAGTTTATTCTTCCGAATATTGGTAAGCATTAGTTTTTCTCTGAGACCCTCATTCACATTGAGACAAATATGTTTTGCAGTCAGCGATTTTTTAAAAGAAATGCCACTTATGGCGAGTAAGAATAAATTGGCAATTGGATAATTAATAGCATCTAAATGTGTTGGATCAACGAATACCGATCCGTGGGCAACACCTATTTCATTTCCACTGGAATCGGCTTCGCTGAGGTATGAAGTAATAGTTGCAGATGCCCGCTGGTACAAAACCTGGTCAGGCTTTGCAAACTTTAATATTCCTTCTCGTTTATTAGATTGCATTTCCTATCCAAGCATTGATTTACGCATTTTGCGCTTTTGATTAGGTTTATGATATGCAATGTATCGCATTAGCATTTGTACTTAGTTTAATGGTTTTAGTCTTACATTTATAGTAGTCCTGAATCGCTCTAAGTTTGGGTCAATGTAATTTTTGAATGACATACTTATAATATCGTGATCAGGCGGAGTGTCGGTATGTAGCTTTAGAATTTCTATTTTCGGATAGTTAGAGTGAATTGAATTGATAAAAAGTGTATCAAATTCAATATTGGAATTAGGTATATATCTTCCTTCAGTCGGTATTTGCAAAAGATAAAAAGACATTGTATCATTACATGAATACGTTCCATCCGGGTTAAACTTAATTTTGGCAGACCAGGTTAGGTCTTTTTCATGGTTAAACACCTTCCACTTAGAACTATCAACATCAAACCATTCAAATAACCTATCGGAAAATATTGTAACCCAAACTCTTCCTGTGTCTCCGTACAAATAATTTGTTGTCATTTTTGACTCAGAATAATAGGGGCCTTCATAAAGCTGTGGAAATTTTGCACAGCTAATTAAGTAAACTCCGATAGAAATTATTATTGCAGATGTTTTCATTAAAATATTTTAATTCAATATTCCTTCTTGTTCTATAGTTGGCATATAGCATTCTTTAGTGCATACATTCCCTTACCCGTGCTGATCACGGGCTATGCGAATGCGTTTAAATTAAAGGTTGATCACAGCGATCTTTGACGGAGTTGATCGCTTGGTTTACCATAAAAGCCTGTTGAGCTTTACGGGTAAACTATCACACAATTGTATTAACCATTCCCTGTCAGAGGAGGTCAATTTATAAATAGAAACAGTTTTGCGGGTATAAGTTACTAATCATTGGAAAAATATTTTGGCCAGGAAAGACAGTTTTGAGTGAAAAAGCCACATGGTCAAGTATTTATAAGAGTAAATATTTTTTAGCCCATACTTATAAAAAATCAGCGTTTGCCTGTTAGTGTGTGGTTAAACCCCTTCAACAACCGAAGGTTGTAATGATTGAAATTGACAAACTGCGTTTACAACCTGGCAATTACAGGTTCAATATTTTTTTGAAATCTTAATGCAACAATATACTTTACTTTAAGTGTAATCATGTACGTTGTTTTTGGTTGAATGGGATGGTTCCATTTAAATTTGCTTTGATCAGGCCTCCCTCCGGGTTTGATAGTTTTTACTCCCTCTGTTTCCTTCAAAGGCCGGTATCGAGCGACTACTGAGCCTTGCTCTGATTAAGCAGCCACTATAGCTAATGGCAACATTAGCTGCATTTATTTTCCTGAAACAAAATGCACCTTATCCATGCTAAGGCAATACCCGGTTTATGTCCCTGCATTATACTTCGCTCATTATAGTCTTCCGCTGGAATTGAATTGTAATGACCCGCCTCCATGCTTTGTACTACCAGCAACCATTTCTATCAAGATTCGAAAATATTAAACCTTTCCTATGAGCTTATCCGAAAATGAAATGGAAAAAATCGTTCAGGCGGCAAAGATTCTTATTGAAGACTTGAAATTTTATACACCGATCCCGAAACTGGCGAACAAAGTTGGATTGAATGAAAGGAAGCTGAAGGCAGGCTTCAAGATTCTTTTTAATAAAGGAGTATTCACCTATTACAACGATGAACGAATGGTAAAGGCAAAAGAAATGCTTCTTGAAAAAATACCTTTAAGCTATATCGCAAGAAGCATAGGTTTCCAGGGAGAGTATGCGGAAAGCAATTTCATACGAGCATTTAAAAACCTTTTTAATGAAACACCGGCATCGTGGGCTAAAAACCAAAAGAAAGTAAACAATAGACGAATGCTTGTTTAATTTGAAACGGAGATGGCTCAACGCTTAGTCAAAAAAAGTCCCGATATGAATATAGTTTGCACCGATATGAATATTTTTAGCCGCTATCTTGCATACAGATATTTGAAAAGATACTTGTAGCAACGAACCGGGAAGCCGGAGCTTGGACCCGGCTGTTTTCCTACCAACAATACCTTTAACAGAGGGGATTGCTTCAATAAGGTCAGCCTTCCATCCGGCCTCCCGGTATGTTGCTACTTCTTTAAATCCAATTTGCCTTTTGAAATATTTATAGATTTCTTTTTTACGAAACCGCACCCTTAGTTGTTTTAATTAATACAGTTACTCCCCCTGAACCGCAAGAACTGAACGTTTGGATTCCTTACCGGTGAATGAACACCGGGTGTACCATTAAACCAAATTATTCTTCAGCCATAGCTGCATGGTTTACTATGCGTCCACTCCATGTTCTTTCACTAATAGCAGCGGAATAACAAATCAACATAAAACCGGTATTGTTTGGTGTCCTCAAAGAACCAGGCTGCCGGGTGGTTTAATCATCTTCATTATCTATCCTTTACTGGATATGATAAGGTTTAGCCGATACGCCGCCGTTTTCCAGCGGGGGCAGCATCGGTACTTTAAGAAGGCCGACAGATTCGTTTCATAAAATAAAGTTTAATGACTACCTACACCGGGAAGTACGTTGCAAAGTATTTCCCGGCTTTTAAAAACTTCAGGCAAATGAAAAATAAATTTTTTCGATGGGCCGCTCTGCTGTGTGCAATCGTTTTAACTGCATTTAATAACTATCAGAAATTGAATGGCGATTTGGAGATGACTTATTTCCATTATACGGGGTCTGTCTATAGTGACACTTACTACGATAATCCCATGAATTGGTATATCGGTGATGTAATATGTGGCCCCCCAGGAACTAAGCTGTGCAAATTATACGCTAACCCTTTGCCATGGCCGGATGAAAATTTTCCCGACTTTTCAGGTCTCTCATCGGGAGAACACGTTAGAACAACAACCAATTCCAACGTGGTGACCAATAGGGCTTTCAAGCAATAAGGCTGTAATCCTTTCCAGACAAAGTAGAGTATAATAAGTCCCGATTAGTAATTCTATCAAACAATAGTAAAATGATTTTGACATCCAATTTTGTAATTAAAAGACGTAACACAATTATAGAAATTGTATCAGCACTATTCATTTTGCTCTTTGCATATACAGGAATAAACAAATTGATTTCAATAGATACTCTCCAGTTCGTTTTGAAAGATTATCCTTTGATCGGCGGCTTCCCAAATCTTGTGGCATGGGGATTACCTGTTACTGAGCTAATCGTTGTGCTTTTCTTATTCATACCACGCACCAGGAAGATCGGGTTGTATTGTTCCCTGGTATTGATGTCTTTTTTCACTCTGTATCTTATATACATGCTGATATTTACTCCCAATAAACCGTGTACTTGTGGTGGCATGTTACAGCAATTGAGCTGGACACAACACCTGATATTTAATGGTGCTTTTATCTTACTTGCTTTGTTGGCTCTAAGGCTGTCAAGGCTGAGGCCAAGAGACAATAATCATGTAGGGGTTTCTCGGGCTATTTACACTTAAACCGTTCATAAGGAAAATGCAATACGCTCAATTAGTAGTTTATTATTTAACTATTAAAACAGTATTGTGTTATGAAAAGGTACTTTACCGGATTGCTTGCAATCCTGATCGCAATTGCTTTGACCAGCTTTGGAAACAACAAACCCCAAAAGCCAAGCTCTTTGTTTTCTTATCGGTTTATAGGCGTTATCTATGATGATGCCAGTTATGATAATCCGAATAATTGGGTTTTAGATTTAGGAGGTCTTTTTTGCGGAGCTCCAGGACCGAAATTATGCACTATAGATGCTCAACCGGATTTATGGAACATTTTCATACCTGATTTTTCTGGACTGGATTGGTGGGACCATGTAAGAAGTACTGTAAACACATCAGTTGTGTGCAATAGAAAATATAAATTCTAACATTTAATAAAACTCTTTTTTGCAAAAAACAGGCAAAGCCGAAAACCTGTATAATAGAGTAGGCAAATACATTAACCAAGTAAATTTTTATCAAATGAAAAAAGTATTGTTAGCAAGTATTGCTCTTGTGTTAGCTATTGGGTTTAGTGCTTATAAAGCAGTGCCTTCTAAAGAAAGAACAATGAGCACATTTGTATTTATCGGCAGTACATATAACGATGCCAATTATGACAATCCCGCAAACTGGCAATTGGATGATGGTTCCATTAGCTGCCCTACACCAATACAGCAAAGGCTTTGCAAAATAGATGCGAATCCGGACTCGGGAACGCCAACAAGGCCCGATTTTTCCGGGTTGGTCAGTGGAGATCATGTTTACACTACAACAAATACTCTTGTTGTAACAAACAAGGTTAAGAAAGTTGGATTTAACCAATAATTAATACATAAAGCATCAGGATTCAAACATCCTGATGCTTTCAGTTTTACCTCGGATTTTGTTGAATTCCAGAAGTAGAAATTATGTTATTAGGTATTGGCAATGCGTATCTATTATCATTAGGTGGCAGTGAATATGTTTGACCATTTACTATCTTACTCAAAAGAATACTTGCTCCTTCTTTATTTAGTCTTTTTAAATCCATCCAACGGGTTCCTCTAATCAGAAGCTCTTTACGTCTTTCTAACAAAATCTTATTAAGAGCATCAGTAGGATCGGTGGCAGTCAAAGGTACAAACGTGTTATCATATCGTTTGACCAGCAAAGCATTCAAATCGGTCATTGCCGCAGCAGTATTTCCTTTTCTTGCATAGCACTCGGCTCTCGTTAAATACATCTCATCGGTTGCAAATCCACTAAATACATAATATTCCGCGTCGTAAGTGCTCCTGTAACAGTTAATCGTACCATCTCCATTGTCCTCAAAGTACACTTGCTTCCGTATATCATTGGAAGAATATAGGTTTATTAAGTTGGTATCAACAGAATATGGCAGCCACCAATAAATGTCTGACATTCTAAAATGCATAATTACTTCTCTATTGAACATTTTAATCGGAAAATGCGAGTTAGGATCATAATCACTTGAGGGCATATTAAAATCTATCAATTCGCCCTTTGCCTGGACGCATTTATCTGCATATAATAGGGCATTGTCGTAATCTTGTTGTGACAAATAAACTCGTGAAAGCAAAGCAAAAACGGCGCTTTTTGATGGGCGCATAAGATGTGCGGGAGTTGAGGGCAATAGAATTTCTGCCTCTTTTAAATCGGCAACAATTCTATTGTAACACTCCAGGACACTTGATCTTACTGATTGCTCATTGAAGTTCGAAGATAACCGCAGTGGAATTCCATCATCCGTAGATGCTGTATTCTTGTCATAAGCCTTAGCCCATAATTCTAAAGCGTCAAAGAAATATTTTGATCTATAGAAAAGCGCAGAACCTTTTACATTATCCCATTTTTCTTTATTCGAGTTATCCCTTGTAATATCTGAGATTTGTTCTAAGACTATGTTTGAATAATAAACTGGGAGATAAGTTATTGACCAATCGTTTTGGAGTTTGTCGGGAATACTTTCCTTTTCCCAGATGTACAAATTCTTCTGCCACTGCTCCAAGAAATCATAGTAGCCATCCGGAAGAAAATTGTTGTCCGAACTGGCTTCCCCGGAACCTGGTGTTTGGAGATTCATGTTATTTGCATTGTCCAGCAGTGCTTGTAGGTCAGTAAGGTTTTTAGGAATGACTAATTTCTTGTCGGGCTTTTCGTCCAAGAATTTTTTGCAACCTGTTATCGCTAAAGCCAATGATAATAAAAGCCATATTATGAGATTTCTTTGTTTCATATATGTAAGATTTGTAGAGATTAAAATGTCGCATTCAAACCCACATTGAATGCTTTACCGGGCGGCAATACGGAACCTATATAATCAGGATCTAAATCATATTTATTCGACCTCCAGATGACGCCAAGATTACTTGCATTTATAGTCAATCGAAGTCTGTCAAAGGGCAGGGATTTCCACATGCTTTTATTAATGTCATAAGATAGGTTGACAAACTGCAGCCTTATGTGATCGCCCTTGGTTATTAATGCTTCTGAATAGCTATAAAAATAGTCTCGCTGACTATTATTAGGGTATATAAATGATGGTACATCAGTAACTTTTTCGTCCCCGGGGTTTTTCCATCGTAAACTATAATCACTATGCCCTACACCAGAATTAAAAAGTGCATCATAATTAAGAGATTCGCGCCTAAAGTAATAGCCGAACTTATATGTAATGTTGAAGGTTAAAGACAAATTTTTCCAGGAAACTGTATTGGAAAAGTTTCCAAATGCGGTAGGAATAGCTGAGCCATTGTAAATTAAACTTGCTACCGAATCATTTACTATATCGCCATAAGATTTGCTGACCTGTTTATTGTAAAAACCCTGCGGATCGCCTGTTGATGGATCAAGCCCCATCCACCTAAATGACAAAATAGAGTAAACCGGCTTTCCCTCTAATGGAGCGATTGTGCTTCCTTCATTCACGTAATCGCCCGCACGGTAAGACTGTTGAAAATACTTTGACACTTTATTTTGCGCAAGACTTAGGTTGAAACTCTGTTGCCACACAATTTTTCTATTCAGGATTTTTGCGTTTAAACTTACATCCAAGCCATTTCCTGTCATATTTGCGACGTTTTTTACTATAGTAGTAGTGCCTAATCCAGAAGTATAATCAATCGGTGTTAGTCCGAACAGATCGAAACCTTTCTTCAAATAGTATTCAATGCTGCCGGTTACTATGCCATTCTTAAGCTGAAAATCCAGGCCCATGTTTATCATTTTTACGCGTTCCCATTTTAGATCAGGATTTCCAAATTGAGATACTGCAGCTCCGATGAAATTTGTATATATTACAGGTCCAGCTATTCCAATTGTAGTTACGGCCGATTTACTATTGTCCACATTTCCGCTAAACCCGTAAGTGGCCCTAAGCTTGAGAAAGGGTATGAACTTAGATTGAAAAAATTTTTCGTTTGAAATCATCCAAGCCGCGCCTGCCGACCATAACGGCACTCCTTTGTCATTTGCATCAACACCGAACAAGTTGGAAGCGTCCTTTCTAACGCTGCCAGACACTGTATATGTTTGCCTAAAGCTGTACGCAACATTTCCGAACATTGAAGTAAATCTATTAAGTGTTCCACCAGCGCCATCAACAAAGGGGACAAATTGATTTGAGCCATTTATAAATGTCCGGTATGAATTGATGTAGTCAACTTGTTGGACTGTAGCAAATTCAGGATCGTATCCGTAAAATCGATTGGTTTTAGATTCTACTTTTGTCTGCCTAATTTCTGCGCCTAAAAGAGCAACTATTTGATGCTGACCAAAATCCCGATTGAAATTTAACTGCCCTCTTCCATTGTGTGTTTCTAAATTCTGTGAGAAATTATTAAGGATACCACCCAACGGAACAATATATTTTACTATTCCAGTGTTTCTATCTAATTGCGAAAATCTGTTGATAAGTTGCCGTGCAGCAAAGCTCTCGATGTCCTGCAAATTTGCAGTTTGTGTTGATTGTCTTTGATATTGGTATCTCACTTCTGCAGTTAAACCTCTCAGTATTTGATATTGTAATCCAACATTCGCCAGGATGTCTTGAATCTTAGTTGTTGAGGTATTATGTTTCCAATCATCAAGAGGATAAAATTTCCAATCCAACAATTTTCCAGCTCCAGCAGTGTCAGCATAGGGTTGACGCAGGACATACATCGGGTCTGAAAGTTTTGCATAAGGATAAAGCCGCCGGCTACCAAAAAGTATGGTTCCATATTCTGGTTTGCCGTTTTTTATGTGACTTTGAGTGTAAAATAAGTTAGTTGAAACTTGTAAATTCTTTAATGGCTTAAATGAGTTAAATGATCTCAGATTGATTCTTTCATATTTGGAAGCTGTATTGCTAAAGTTGCGATCATACCCACCTGCGATATCGTATGTCATTTGATCTGTGCCACCTGAAGCAGACAAGTAGTATTGCTGATTTATCCCGGTTTGATAAATATTTTTATCAAAGTCATCTCGAACATCAATGTTTCTAAGTGCATTTATTTGCGCTGCTGAATCAGCCGATGATATTAAACCACTTTTCCTTTTAACTAAAATTTCGACGATCGGTGAAAGGGGTGGTTTGCCTGGATTATTTATTTGACCATTAAAAAAATTCTTGCTGAATAAAAAAGTCTCCACATCGATAAAATCGGATGTGGGCATTAACTTTAAATAACTTAAATCAGGCGCAGAAGAAAATGTGACATTCGAATTAAAGTTAAGCTTCAATGGCTGGTTAAATTTGCCTTTTTTAGTTGTAATTACAATCACGCCGTTGCCTGCCCTTGTCCCCCAGATTGAGGCTGCTGCAGCATCCTTTAGAATAGTGATGCTTTCAACCATATTGGGATTTATATTGTTCATATCACCCTCGTAGGGGAAATTATCAACGACAATCAAAGGGTTTTTTGGGCCATTAATAGTACTCAACCCACGGACGGTTATAGGTGGCCTCTGGTTATTGTTGTCAAATAATACTCCATTTGCTACACCATTGATGCGATTAAGGATATTCAAACCGACCTGCTCATTGATTTGACTGTTGCTGAGATGAGTGAAAGAGCCTGTAGCTCGTTCCTTCGGTATCTGCTGTAAACCCGTATTTACTGTTACCGTTACCAACTCATTTTCCTGCACCTGTGTTTTTACCACAATAGTTTCCAAATTGGCGCGGCCATTAATACGCAACTCATAAGGTTCAATGCTCACATGAGATATTTGCAGAACTGCATTTTCATCAATCTGTGTTAATTGAAATTCTCCGTCTGAATTCGTAGTAGTACCGCGTGAGGTTCCTTTTACTTTTATGGATGCACCTTCCACCGGCTCTTTTTTTTCATTGACAACTTTGCCTCTTATATCTATTAGTGGAGGAGCCGAAACCTGTGTGGTTGAGTTATCAGGCTTGGGTTGAACGGTGATGCTGTTGGCGCTAATAGTGTAAACCAACCGTTGTCCTTCAACACATTTGTCTAATACTTCTTTCAACGTAGCGTCCTTAACTGATATAGTAACGGGCCTCGTGTTCTTAATAGTGGCATCATCATAAAAAAAGTCATAGCCTGTTACCTTCCTGATCTCGGTAAATACTTTTTCCAACGGAGCGTTTTTCAGGTCAAGCGTTATTTTTTCCTGGGCTTTGCCTTTGGCGCTTACCTGGAGAAAAGCTGCGGTAAGTAGAATAAATGTCATTCTCATAGCTCGCCAAATTTGGTGGGAAAGCAGGGTATTGCAGCCAGCCAATACCCGCTTTCTCCAATTTAAAAATTGCATAGTTTTGGAGGAGTTTTGGGTTATTTAATTAATCGAACTTTGAACACTCAATTATGAGATAACTCAAACTGCCGGGTTACGAGTACCATTCGTAACCCTTTTTTTAAGCTACCTCTGTATAAGCGCAACAACCGGTAATAAGCATTAAAATGCTTTCCGGTATTTACTAACTCCGAGCCTACCATGAATTTTTTCAAATCGGACAAGAGCTGTGTTGCTTAACCAGGTTGGCTATTTAGAGGATTTTGGATTCGGTGCAAACTAATTATTAAGTTTCGTCAGTCTTTTGTTTCATTTACAACAAACATTTCTACTTCTCTTGCGGCCTGTTTTAGCCCCAAACCGTATTTAGCCAATACTTTTTTTAGTATATCAGGGTTGGAATAATTCTCAGGCAGGTCAATTGAAATATTTTGTGTTATTCCAGTTTCATCTAAAATGGGTAGCGATAACTGAAGGTTTAATGTGTTTACGAGAATTGAAATCGGGCCGTTGTGTAGAAAATAACTTACCTGGTTATCGTCGCCCAAGTTCGTTTCTGTTAAAGTTTGCCTTGCAAATGGTATCAAATTTTTATCTGTCAGGACCAATATATAGCACTGCACTTTGCGCTTCTCAATTCTTGTTTCAAGATTAAAAAATCTGTCAAGATCATCTTTCATGATCTTGTTTACTTTATTGGGAGGAATTGGAGGTGTTATCAATTCGTAGCAATACGTGTTCTCGTATTTCCAGTTGTCGAGATCCTCCGGTGCCAAGAATTTTGAATGGTCTTCGACGTTCAGGATAATACGATTTTTTGCAAAGTAATTTAGTTGCGGCAGGGCACGGGCGTACATCATCAGTATAGGCAAATTAAGGCAGTAAACACGGGTAGACAGACCTTCTTTTGTAGATGCTCCGCCTTCCATTCCTGCCACTCCATCTAAAAAACCGCTAAATTGGGAACGATACATTACATTTTCACCCGTGCCTCCATTTCCATTTACGAAAAGCGGCTTGCGGTAATCAAAATCAAACAGGTCTTTTTTCTCGCGCAATGTTATGGTTCTACCTTCAGCAAATGCGTTCATGTTATACTTTGTAATTTCTTCGGCTCCGGTTATGCCCCGAACTGTTCCGCTGGCATCCACCCACACATAATGTGGGACCATCTGGTGAGGAAAAAGTTTTTCAGCAATGGAATCGTTTACAGTTGATGGTAACGTCAGTGCTTTTGATCTGTTCTTTTTCCATTTATCAAAAAATTGAGATAGCTTTTTGGCATCGTCTCCAGTGCCTTTTGAGTTTACAAGGATCACCTGCAGCTTATCGTTCAACTGTGTTTGGAATGAATCCAATTTTGAAAAGTGCTTAATGCACGATGTACACCATGTAGCCCAAAAGTCGAGGATGATTACTTTGCCTTTGTAGTCGGATAGCTTAATTTTTTTAGAGGGAGCGTTTATGACATCAAATTCCAGATTGGGTATTTTGTCACCGATCCTTAGTGGCTTGAGATCGTCAATGTGTATCGTGCGGGTGGATTTTTTGGAAAGGCTTGTAACGGATTGTGCTTTCAGGCTAAAGCCATAGCATAATATCAGAGCAATAGATGCAAGCCCCCATACCGTATGCCGGGTTGTCTTCATTATCATCATGCAAGGTTTAGTATCAACAAGCCAGGCAAAAGCCACTGGCTTAAATGTTCGTCAAGTTCTTTTACAGCTACGTGGCTTCCGTGGCCGTAACGGTATTTTTCAATGGCGGCTTTATTATTTCATAAGTAAGGTGGTCAAGATTCAAAATCTATCGCCTTCTCTTTTCTTCCACCGTTACCCCTCCGAGAAGGAGGGATAACAGGGAATTTGTGTGATTCACATGAGAAAAAACTACCTATTTTTCAAAACTAACTGCGCAATTCGATCAGCAGCCGACCGCCGTGTCGCTTTTCATGGCTGATGGAAAAACAACACGGCATGTAGCGGCACTGAGTTTAATGGTTATTAGTATCCAGCCAGTGCTGCACATACCAATAAGCGATAATAAAAAAGAGCTATTGTAAAACGGTCACTTGCCGTCCACTAATCGAAAAGCGTACATTCGCTTTTTTGAGTAATTCCAGTACATCAGATAAACTCCTTTTCCGGCTTATTTGTCCCGAAAATGAACGGCCGGGCAAGTCGCTTTGATAGCTTACAGTTATGTCGTACCACCGGGCCAACTGGCGCATAATGGTTTTTATATCGTTATTCTTAAAGAAGAAATCGTTATTCTTCCATGCTACAACAGCATCCAGGTTTACATTGTCCAACACTTTCATATCGCCGGTTACATCAATTGCGGCCTGTTGTCCCGGCAATAAAATTCTTGTGGTGTTATTGGTAAGCTCTGAAATCTTTACTTTTCCTTCGATCAAAGTAGTTTGTATTGTAGCTTCTTCGCTATACGCATTCACATTGAAATGGGTTCCCAGCACCGCAACTTCAGCCTTTTGCCCGGTAGGGGTTTTGATCACAACCCTGAAAGGTTTTTTGGCGTTCCTTGCAACTTCAAAACTGACTTCGCCGGTTATTTCAACCACCCGTTCATTACCGGGAAACTCGGTTGGAAAATGAATTGATGATTCTGCATTCAACCACACCATGCTGCCATCGGCAAGAGGTAGTTTCATCACTTTACCTTTAGAGGTTACAAGTGTATTATAAACTACTTCCTTTGACTGGCCCTGGTAGCTTATCTGTCCATCTTCCTTAATAATGTCCTTCCCGCCATTTGAAGCGATCACACCATTGCCGGCACTGTCCAAAACAACTTTGCGTCCATCAGCCAAAACCAATATGGCAAATCCATTTGCTGGCATAATTTCCTGTTGTTTTGGTTGCTGCTCTTTACCCGTATCTGCAATTGTCGTTTGCTTGCTGTTCTGCCAGAAATAAATTCCAAAGCCCACTGTCAATACAACAGCGGCAGCAGCTACATACCGCAGCCAACTCCTTTTTTGGGGTTTCATTTCGATCACATTATCAAGCCCAAGCGATTTTTTATACTGACTTCTTACAGTTTCTGCGGAAAACCGTTCAGCAGACACATAATAGGTGGAAAGCTGATTTAGAAAAATTTCATCATTGGCCGCTTCTTCAAATATTTCCCTGAAATGAGGCAAGTCTGCCAACAGTTCATCCAAACGAATCCTTTCTCCTTCGGATAGCTCGTCACTGATCTGTTTTTCATACAGTCCGGTGAGTTCCTCTAACTTTTGCAATTCAATCATGAACCACTCTTAAATTATTTAATAGACACCCGGCTAATGCCGGAGTATCCGTAAACGATCAGGCTTCTTTAATAGAAACAATGGAATTTAAGTTTCATTTAATGGCACGGAAAAAAAATTCAAAAAAAAATAATGCTGAAAATTAGTACAGGGAAATTTGGCTGCTCGCAAATCAAGTTTTCTTCTAATAATCAATCAGTTAGCGGTATCAAGTACAAAAGAGCGGCAAGGGCAAGCATCTTTTTTTTGATGAGCAGTTCCCGAAGCTGCCGGATACCTCCTGCTTTAGTGGCACGGATGGTATTGAGCGAAAGGTTCATTTTTTCTGCAATTTCCTGTGCCGTCATATTCTGAAAGAAGCTCATGATTATAACCTGCCTGCGCTGGGGAGAAAGAGAGTTGATTTCATTTCTTATTTGCTCGAAAACTTCCTGCCGTACCATGCGTGAGAGCACATATTCTTCACTATCATCTTTGATAAAATACTTCAACAGTTTTTCATCCCGGATGTCCCTTTTTTCTTTCGTCAAAAAATTCAGGCATTGGTTCCTGACTGTTATGTATAAAAATGCCCTGACGTTTGTAATGGTATCGAAATTTTGATGGATTTTCCACAGCTTGGACATAGTGGTAACCGCAATATCTTCCGCTTCTCCCTGGTTCTGTATCATTGCTTGAGCAAACAGCGTAAGGGGCCTGTAGAACTGATCGAACACCTTTTCAAATGCCCGTTCGTCCCCCTTTCTGAAATGGCTCATTAACTTGTTTAGCGCCTGCTCTTCCATGAAAATTTTTACTATATCTTCTCAAAATTAATTGAGTACAAAATAATAAATTCTGAATACATACACAGGACACTTCTATTTTTGAAGTGGCTGCATCACTTTTTAGCAGTAGATCAACGTTGTGGAAAGGTTGTCAATATTGGAGAGATAAAGTTGGTCGGCAGGGCAATTTTAGGGAAAAAAAGTGATTTGGTATAATCCGGGTACCGATTATCTAAAAACTCAGCACCCGGCGTTTATTGACAAATTGTAAAAAAATTCTTACGAATTGTAATTAAAACTCTTACGCCTTCAACTAAATTTCCTGACGTTTCATCAGGGTTTATAGTAATCTTATAGAGGCCGGTCGTTTATATGGTATGCTAAAAGACGAACGATTCTGCGAGGTAAGGATGATGATAAACAAAGGCATCCTGAAAAAATTCCGGGCAATTTTCCTGCATTTGCCCATCGGCGATATTGTTCAGGACCTGCAAATAAGTGAGGACGAGATGATGCAGATAATTGAGACCCCTCAAAAGTATCCGTTTGCTATTTTCTTCCGGATTGGAGAGATACTAAATGTTACTGAATGGAAAATGCTTGAGTTGATATACACACAGGCAATGGAGGAACAAAAAGCGGAGCTTGATAAGCATTTTGCGGAACTGCTGAAAAGACGGAAGCAGCAGTTGAAGAAAAAGCGAAAAAAGAACGTAGGATAGATTTGCGATTGCCCGGATCAGACCAAATGATGGCGAAGAATAAAATCACTCTGCTCCAGAACGGTCTGTTTTACTACCGACGTGCGGCATTCAAAAATATTTTCTGGCGGATCATTGGCAATTTTTTGAGTTTGTCCGTATTAGTATAAACAGAATACTATGCGTATCAACTTAACAAAAAAAGTTCTTTCAAATCTTTTGATGACAGTGGCGTTGTTCGTCTTCGTTGCAAACGTGGTAGTCCTTATTGACTACGTGGTAATTAAACGACCTGTCATAAAATTTCAAAATGAATTCCACAACAGGCAAGATAAATTCACTGATAGTCTTAAAGGTATTGACAGTGATAATGGTGTAGTATGTGTCGTGTTTTGGAAGAGTAGCCCTTACCTTTTTATAAATCTTGATGTTACCGATAGCAATTTTAACGATCAAACCAGTAAGGATCTGTTTGCGGCTGCGAAACGTGATCTTCTTTCAGGTACTTCATGTAGGGAAGTTGTAGTGCTATTGCGCAATGGTTTAAAATTTGTAAAGCATACGTTCGACATGGTAAAAGGCACTGACAGTTTTTCTGAAGTAAAAGATGGTCAGATTGCCAAATGGTGTATTGCAGATTCGTGCCTTACCACTAATTAATAAATTCTATTTGCGAATACAATAAATTTCACTCACAATCTCGGTTTCAAGGCGTGCATATTCAATGACAGATTCGGTGGGCATTTCGGGTAAAAGAATGCCTGGGAAATTTACTTGGCTTAATGGGCTTTTCAAATAATTCAAGCATTTGTTTTTGGAAACGGTGAATAGGAAACTTTTCACTGTTTCCATTTTTTCGAAAGTAGATTTGTCCAACTTCCAAAAGGTAAAAAGGCTGGAGGCGGCAATATCTTTTGCCTGCTCTTTATCGCCGATTAATTTGACGGCAAAGTAGCAAAGCTCAGGGAACATTGTTTCAAACAGAATATCAAACGCTTTAGGATCATTGGCGTGCAAAGCAGCAATTAATTGCTCGTTGTTCATGGATGATTTAGTTTCATATTGGCATAGTAAAATGCAATTAAACACTTTCTTTCATTTCTTAAATCGCCGGCCACATATTTCTTTAACATTTTCGAACGGCAAGTTTAATTTTTCGGCAATTTGCTCTGGCGTCATTCCCTCGATGTAAAGTAATTTGTAAATGTTTTTTTCTTCGGCAGAAAGAGCTTCGATTTCCTCCCGAATCTGTCTGAATATCTCAGTTCTGATTATCTCAATAGTCACATACTCTTCTTTACCATTTTTTAATTTATTTAAAAGATCGCTTTTATCCTGATCGGGATGAGGAAGTGCTTCAAGATAGGTTAGACAATTGGTGGCTGTAGCTTGGTATATAAATGACCTTATCTTATTAAGCGATTCAAATTGCTCGCATTGCCCCCATAATGATCTGAACGCTTCCGATACAATAACCTCTACATTTTCATTATCGCCAATTAAGCTGTGTGCGAAATAGCAGAGTGTTGGATAAAACTGCTTAAATATTGCTCGGAAAGCCTCATGATCTCCTCGTCTAAAGTCTTCCATTAATGATTCCTCATTCTCTTGATTATTCAGCATGAAAGTACTCCGAATATGGTTTGGTAAAATGTTATGGCCCAGGTTATAATTTGCCACATAAGACAGTAATTACCAATAAGCGGCTGCATGGGAACCCGTCAGGTACAAAGGACTAAGAACTAAAGAAATACCCGGAAAAGATCAGTTTCGCTGGAATTTGTAAACCACTGCTTTTCGGGCGCCGTACCAAGTGGCCGGTGATCTTCAGGAGCTGAACACGAAATTTGGTATTTTTAGCACAATCTAAGCCTATTCAATGAATCGAACGAAACCAATCCTGATTGCTGACGATGATTCTGACGACAGGGAACTGATACTGTCGGCCTTTACAGAAATATTACCAGCAGAAAAGCTGGAAATTGTTACTGATGGTTCTGAAGTCTTGAATTACCTGGACCAGGTTACAGAAGAAAATGAACTTCCAGGACTAATTATCCTTGATCTCAACATGCCATTATTAGATGGCTTCGCTACCTTAAAGAAATTGAAAGATAGCATCCGGTACCGGAATATCCCGATTATCATTTTATCTACTTCCAAAAATATGGCCGAAATGAATAAATGTTTACAGCTTGGAGCCGCAGACTACCTCACCAAACCAAATAATTTTACCGGCAATTTAATAGCAGCAAGGGCACTTGATAGCTTTGTAGGTACAAGTTATGGCTGAATGATTTCTCACTCAAATAATGGTTCATTCTTTAGAAGTCGCTAAATTTCATGGTTAGATTTGATCAATAATATTAAGCAGGAAATATGGAAAATGAATTTATTGAGTTATCAAGTTTGGAAGATTACATTTATAGTTGGAGATTGGCAGCAACACGGGACAACATTGATTCACTTGACCAGGTTTTGCAATACTTGAATTTGCTTGAGTTCAGAGATTTTGACTATGCAAAATTGGAAGCAGCCAGTTCAGCAGCTTTTATCAATTCTTACTTTGCTTATGAAAAATCAGAAAAAGATATTGAAGGGGTTATTGCCAAAATAGTCGTTGCAAAGAAATATTTGGAATTAATGGTTTTAGGAGTTCAGAATTTAGGTGAAATATTTTTTGAAAGCCAAAAGGACAGTTTTGTAATTACAGATAAATTACGCAACTATATAAGTCATGCAAGAGCGAGATACCCATTTGAATCTCCCGACGACAAGCGACTGTTGAAAAATCATGCATCGAATTACATACAGACCTTTTCCAAAGTGCGGGACTTTTTGAACAAAAAGGGCGATGAAGTCTTGGGTAAAACAGCCGTTGTCCTGAGTGTACAAATAGATCGTAATTCTTATTAAGTATCACATGGAAAGAAACAATACCCACCTTGCCGGAGAATATTTTGTTGCAGCCGAGCTTTATCGAAGAGGCTTTTCAGTAGGCATGACTATTGGGAATGCAAAAGCGATTGACTTATTTGCGAACAAAGACAATAAAACATTTTCAATCCAGGTAAAAGCAATAAGAAATAGAAAAAGCTCAGGATGGCCGATGATGAAGAATAAGGTGCTGGATGATGTTTTATACATATTCGTAAATCTTAACGACCAGGAAAATCCGGATTATTATATTGCTACAGGTAAGGAGGCAAGAGAAAAAGTAAAACAATATTCTACAAGAGGTATCATTGATGTTTCGTCGTTAAAAAAAGGGAATTTTTTAGATAGATGGGATAAACTGGAACTGGTTGAGAAGCGCCTTCGAAAGAAAAAAAATTAATCTGCTAAAATTGTAAACTTCATTACCAAATTATGTCCAATAAAAAGAAACATCTGATACTAAGCAAACTTCTTGCAAAATTCCAGGAAGGCGAGGAACGAACCGGCCACGGTATAGCCGTTACTGAACTTGGTAGATCTATGACCAATATTCAATTGCATCATCAAACTGGCATATCAATTGAAAACATTGATAAGTGGTGTTATGTGCTTTCGAATCAGGGTCATTTAACTATTCTGCAAAAAGATGAAGGTAATAAAGCGCACAGATATTTAATAACTCCATCAGGGCAACAGGCAGTTACGGACAAATTCTATCTTAACCAGGTTTGGTTCAGGCAGAGGGCATTCTGGTTTTCCTTACTACCGATTATCATTTCATTGGTTGCTCTATTTTGGACAATAGTGCAAGATGCTAAAAAGCAGTCTGAGATTGACAAATTGAAATCTGACATTCAAAATTTGGAAAAGAAAGTAAAGTAAAAAAGTATGGCAATTTGGAAAACTTACAGAATAGCTGATGCAGTAAATGAAATTTCAGAAGAAAAATTTGTGCTCCCTGTTATTCAACGTTCACTTGTATGGACAGAAGATAAAATGGAGTTACTTTTTGATACACTTCTAAAGGGCGATAGTTTCGGCGGTGTCATGGTAATTGAAGAAGAAAAAGGCAGAGAACCACTATTTAATTACAGGCCCTTCACAAAAGATGGAAATTTTATTCCGTCCAGGCAAGTGGATAGATTACCCCAGCAGCAGTTTTTTGTCATAGACGGCCAGCAACGACTTCAATCGTTTTATATCGGTTTAAAGGGTACAATTAATGGTAAGATTTTATTTTTTGACCTTTTCAGTGATTTTAGATCTGAGTATGAATTTAAATTTGAGAAGGAAGAAAATAAACTACCCAAAATCTCAAAAGAAAATATAGGCAGGAACATACAGGAACACTTTTGGTTTTCGGCCGGCGAATTATTAAGAAGACTTAAAGACACAAATGATGAGGATCAGGTAGCCGAGGAAATCATTGCCAAAAGTTCAATTGGAGACGACCTACAGAAAAACCATATCACCAAAAATGTTAAAGCCTTCTACAAAAACGTATTCACCGCTGAAACATTGGGTATTTCCAAAGTCGTGATCAATAAAAGTCTGCCCGATCTCGACAACAGGCAAAGAATTGTTGAGCTTTTTAAAAGATTGAATGACGGAGGAACAAGACTATCTTCTTTTGATCTTGTAGCTTCGATCCTAAAGGGTTTTTCATGGGAAATGGAAGGTTTTCTCCATGAGATGCTTGAAAAGTATGAAGATATTGGGTTGACGCAGGACAATTTAATAAAGCTGATTTTTCTTCTTCAGGATAATTACAACAAGGAAATGGCGTCCATTGAGGCTTCGGATGCCTCCTTCGCAATTAAAAACAGAGACAGAATAAAGGCTACTATCAAAGCCCTCAAGGACTTTCTTGAATGTTCTAAGACGTATGACTATTATAAAGATGGCAATCGTTCTTTCATACCCTTATTTTTCCTTGCCTATCATTTATTCCACAAACAAATTGATGATAGTAAAATCGAACGTTATTTCGATAACTACGATGCAGGGAATGTTGATTTCCCTTTGATGAAAAGATGGCTTTATCACTCGCTAAATAATGGCGTGTTTAGAAGCAAAGGCGCTGGTTGGATACCTTATAAAACTGGAATTAGAAAGATGTTGGATGAAATTAAAAACCACAAGAATCACCCATTTCCAGTTAATGAACTATTCCAGGTTTACAACAACCACCCGATAACCTTTACAACTACTTATACCACCGATAATCTTGACCAGCTCGATAGTGCATTTGCTTATTACCTTATGTATGATAGGGCGAGAACTACGAGAACAAACGACATTGATCATATAATGCCTAAATCAATTCTTGAATCAAATGGGTGTGATCTTGAAAAAATCAATAGCATCCGCAACTTTCAGCTGCTTGATTATGGCACTAACCGGGGAACCAAGAATGCAAAGCCTTTTGCCGAATGGGTAAACAATCCGCAGTATGTAAAAGACAAGCAAGCATTCGTAGCTATCCATTTAATACCAAATGATGAGGTTTTGTGGATGGAAGACCGATTTGAAGACTTTATTTTGGAAAGAGCAAAACTCATCTTGAATAAGATCGAGAGATATTCGAATTAATTCAGCTCGGAAATTATGCCATTCTTATTTTGTAAAATACCAGTTGCGATTAACCGGGTGACGAACCACCTTAATGTGCTTTAATAAGTGCAGCTTCTTTTCTTTATCCAGGTCCCGCAACAGCTTCCTGATCGGTAATCCATCCCGCTGATTTTTAAAGAAGATGCCTTTGTCTAAAAAGGTTTTCATCAAATCCTTTGCAGGAATTTCAGTAACACCTGGATTATCTGCAAAATAATCACGTACAATTTGGTCAATGCGACCAATCTTGTGGAGTTTCTTTTCGGAAAATGTTTCGGCCATAAGGTTAAGTTGTTATGGTGAAAATAAGAAACCGATTTCGCATGGAGACCTAATTCTAATTTGCCATTAACTGAAATTACCTTTATATTGGGACTGAATTTTCATAGGATAAGGTTTAATGGTTAATGGTTTTTGATTAGGAATCCCCGTTCGACGACGGGGATTATCATTTTATGAGGCCCCAAGCAGATACCCGAAAGAGGCCAATTGCTTCATAATTGAAATCGCCCCATTATAACGTAATCGGACAATCTAAAAACCAACGATGTTTATCCCGGTTTTAATTTTCTTGTTTGGTAACTTTTTAATAAATTACAAATACGAAATAAAAACCAGCAAGGCTTGATCCTGCACCCCTAACGGGATGCACTATTGACTATTAAACCAAAAGCCTTTGCTCTATGCAAGCTCTTCTCCAATTGCTGAACGGTATTCGTCCTATGTCCGGCGAGCTTCAGCGACATCTTCTTTCAATTCTCCAGCAAAAAGATTTAAAACGAGGCGACCTGCTTCTTAGAAAGGGACAGGTATGCAGGCAAATCTGTTTTATAAACAAAGGTCTGCTGCACTCTTACCAAGAAAAAGATGAAAAAAAGATCACCTCCTGGCTGATGCGGGAATTTAACGTCATTATCTCGGTAAAGAGCTTTTTTATGCAGGTGCCAAGCTCCGAATGGATCGAGGCGCTGGAAGAAACTGAACTGTATTATGTCACTTATGCCGATTTACAGCAGACCTGTAATGATTATGTCGAGTTCAATTATCACAGGGCTGAATTGACTGAAAAATACTACGTGCTGGAAAATGATCACAGGCTTACTATGCAAAAGGGTAAGGCCATCGAACGACTGCAATGGTTTGTTCAGACATTTCCAAAGCTGATAGACCGGGTGCCTGCAAGGCATATTGCCAGTTTTTTGGGACTTCGGGAAGAAACGCTAAGCAGAATTAAATCGCAGGCAGGACTTTGACCTACATCAAACTGAGCACTTTCTTTTCCAATTTATTTTTATAACACAAAAGCCATCAACTATGAAACATTTATTCTTATTTGCCTTTGCGGCACTAATTTTTGCATCTTGCAAAAAGGAAATCAACTCTCCAGGCACCCAAAACGAATTTCCAGCCAAAATCAAAGCAGCTCTAAAAGACAGCCTAAGCGAAGCTGATTTTCTTAGCCTCGACTTCTCCAGAGCAATCGCTACAAAGATTGAAAAGGAGAAAGTAATTCTTGTTCGAATTCCGTTTATAGGAAAGAAAATTTCCAATGAATTTGTTTTGGTAAAAGCTGATAACAATTGGACCATGCAGGCCGGAAAAATTATTGAAATGCACGGTGAGATAATTGCCAAAAATGAAAAGGCAAAAATTCCGGCCCGTCAATTTCGTGGCGATATTGTTATCCATTCTTTGAGCAGAAACAATTACGTTAAGTCAATTATAGAAGGTGGGTATATTAGGGCATTCCATGAAACAGATGAACCACTCAGTTTAGTTGCCCCGGTTTTACCTGACCCATACATCGAGCTCCCGGAAGTGATTGTTGTGTCAAGCTATTCTTCAGGTGGTGGCGGCATTTCCTGGTCAACGTGGATGTCGCTAATGAGTTTCTTTAATGACTATTCCGGAGGCGGTGGGGGTTATTACAGTTCTGGTGATCCTTTTGGTGGCGGCGGCGGAGGAGGCGGTAGTTATACTGGCGGAGGTGGTTCAGGAGGTAGTGACGGTAGCATTGACCCAATTCCGATTGAAGATCCGATCTATGTAGATTTTGAAAGTGTTGAGGACAAGGCTGCCATTGACATAGAAAAATATATTAAGTGCTTCAGTGCCGTCCCCGATGCGGGTGCAACGTGTTCTATAGAAATTTTTACTGACATTCCTGTGGATGATGACCCGAATAAGTTTTTCGATTGGGATAGTCAATCACCGGGCCATACATACATACAAATCAAAAAAAGCAATGGAGCGCAATCAGCTATGCAAAATATCGGATTTTATCCAAAGAGCAATTGGAAGACTATTTTGACGCCAGCGCCTATTGCCGGTAAATTTGTAGATAACGGCGAACATGAATTCAACGCTTCCTTTAAGATGAATGTCAGCGTAACAAATTTTCAAAGTATCCTTACTCATATCCTGTACCTGGCTCGGTTTGTTAAATATGACATAGATGAATATAACTGTACAGATTGGGCACTTGATGTATTTAACGAAATAAGGAGCGATAAACTGGAGATACCGAAATATGATATTCCGGGAGGTATGGCACCTTACGGCACCCATACTCCACAAGGTCTTTATCAAAAGTTAAAGCAAATGAAGGACGCAAATCATCCCGAAGCTGGTAATATAACAACAGACATAGTAAAAGGATGGACTGCTAAAAGTGGCGGTCCCTGCAATTAAAACAGTACGATCATGAAAGCAATTAAAATAATTGGACACCCGGTATTTCTGATAAGCATATTTCTGCTATTTATTATTGAGGGCGATCATTTCGGAGGTTTTTACCTTCTCTTTCTTTTGTTCGCCTTGCCTCATGGGGCGTTATATGCCATTACTGCAATAGCCGGAATTGCGTCCTTATTGGGAGGCTACCAGACAAAAAACATAAAATGGAGACAAATTTTTTATGTTGCTGGTCTTATTCTCATGACCATTTCGTTATTTATTTTCTTTAATAAAAGCGATAAAACGGGAGTAGATGCGACTTTTCGGGATACAATTCCCCTGCTTTCATTCATGCTGCTTTGCCTGAGTGCCACTTGCTTTGTAGCCCGTTTTTTTATTAACGGCATCAAAACCTATAGCAAGCCGGGATAAGTTAACAGTTATTGTCATCATTAATCACTGGTCGCCGCATCACCGGCGGCGACCAGTATTTCCTATGCCCAAAATAATACATCATGGAGTTATTGATTCATTTTCTTCATGCTGTTCACCCAATGTCAGCACCGCTTGAAGAGCATTTACGAGTCATTTTAAAAATTCGGTTACTCAAAAAAAATGAATTTCTTCTTAAAGCGGGACACACTTGCTCCAATGTTTATTTCATTGAACAAGGACTGTTCCGATGCTACCATCTGAGGAAAGATAATGATATATGCAATTGGTTTATGAAAGAAGGAGATGTAATGTTTGCAGTAAGAAGTTTCTATACGCAAACTGTAAGTCATGAATTCATACAGGCTTTGGAGGATTGCATCGTGTATTATATCTCTTATTCGGAGTTGCAGAACATATACAGGCAGTTTATCGAGTTCAATGTTCACCGGGCCATCCTGACAGAAAAATATTACTTGCAAAGCGAAGAAAGGAGCTTTGTCTTACGGGAATATAAATCCAAAGACCGGTATTTATTCTTCAGGAATAAACACCCCGAGTTGTTCCCTCGCCTGCCTGCAAAAGATATTGCATCTCATATTGGTGTTTCACAGGCAACAATGACCAGGCTCAGAGCATACAGGCAATAAACGAAAATCGGTCAAATGACAGCGGAAAAGGCCAGAATCAAACGTAAATGACTTAGATTCCAATTTATTTGCGGTTTCTGTCCTTTTTTCTATATTTACAATCTACTACACGCCAAACACATACTAAGCCATCCTTTCTTCCTCACACCTGAGTTTTATTGAAGGTTTAAAAAAAGTGATTAACTAATCAAGTGGAGTTTGATCATGAGGTCAACTAATCCCCTGCGGGTAGTCATTGTGGATGATCACCCCGCCATCCGGAAAGGTGCCGAGCTATTGGTGGAGCAGACTGAAGAGTTTATTGTGGTCGGCTCCTGCGGCACTGTGCAGGAAGCGGCAGTTTTGATCCCCGCAAGCAGTCCCGATGTTTTGTTATTGGATATTAATCTCGGCGATGAAACCGGGTTTGACCTGCTTGAACAAGTTTCCAACCGAAATTTTAAGGTTATATTTCTTACTGCCTACGAAGAGTTTGCAATAAAAGCCATAAAGGCGGGGGCGCTGGACTATCTTCTCAAACCTATCAATGAAGCCGAATTAAAAAATGCTTTATATAAGGTGATGAATGTTCCGGTTATACCGATGAAGCAGGATTCTGCCATTAACAACCATTTAAAAGAAAATTTAAGGCTCATCCTTTCATCACCGGAGCATTTGGAAGTGGTGGAACTAAAGGATATTATCTTTTGCCATAGCGATTCCGGTTACACAACTTTTCACCTCACTGACAACAGAAAGATAGTCACCTCCAAGTATATCAAGGAATACCAGGAATTTCTAACCCCTGACAAATTTATCCGTGCTCACAAATCATATATGGTAAACCTCAGCCATGTACAGAGGTATCATAAAGAAGGCTACCTGCTCCTGCGCAACGGTATAAAAATCCCGGTAGCTACCCGGCGCAAGGAATGGGTAAAAACCAACCTAACGGGTACTTGACAGACATGCGTGTTTCGTTATTTTTTTTGCTATTGGTTGCTGCGTGCAATAACCCTGTTCCCACCACCACGGACCAGGTTGGCGATTCTTTGATCAGCACCTTGCGCAATGAACTTGCAAGAAATTATAACAACAGGGACATAAAGGATGCGCGGCGGTTTTTAGATAGCATTCACCCTTCTGTAAACGAAAGAAACCACGCCGCCTTATTGAGTGCATGGTACTCATACAAAGGGAGAACATTTATTCATTATGATAATGACAGTGCAAAACTTTACCTTGACACTGCAATGCGGCTCGCAGGATTGAGCAAGTTACCTAAAGCAATGGTGATCGGGAAAATGCAGCTTATCTCGCTTTTATTGGAGCAAACCCTATTAGATTCAGCACTAAAACATGCCCTCGAAGCCATCGAACTGGCTAAGTTTAACCCCCCGGAAGAATTACCTCAACTTTATTCCCAACTCTCATACTTATATCGGGTTGCTGACGACAGTGTAAACTATCGTAAATATCTCTTTGAAGGATTGAAAATTTCTAAAGACCCGATGCACATTGCTGCTTTCTCTTCGGAAATCGGCAGGTATTACATTAGCCGAGACCTTGTTGATTCAGCAATTTATTTCATTAAGAATTTTCAGCGATTCAATGAATTCTCCTCCGACCATCTTGATGCCCGCAAATATGAAGATATTGGACACCTGCTGGTATTGCAAGGAAAATCAAAAGAGGGAATTGAAAACATTCAACAGGCGATAATGTTGCACAAAAGCGAAGGTTATGCGTTCCCCTCCAATTATCTTACCATCGCTGCCGAATATAATAAATTGGGAAATCTTCAAAAAGCAAATGCCTATCTCGACACTGCCCTGCTTATTGCAAGAAAAGATAATGATTTAGAGAATATCTCCAATACAATCTTTCACAAATCAAATGTTTTAATTAAACAAGGTAAATATAAAGAAGCCTATCTACTACTTGACTCCTCTTACATTTATCATTTGCAATATGATACTATTGCTTTTCGCAACCAGGCAAAAGATGTTGAGGCGCAAATAATGAAGAAGATCAAGGATGAACAAATTACCTCTATGAAAGCAGCCATGAAGGCAACTCAGAAAATGAGTAGTCAACGACTGCTGATCATTGTTGCTCTTGTGATAATTGGTTTATTTCTCGTCGTGTTCGGGTTTATGCTTGCACGTCGGAAAAAAATGCAAATGCAATTGCGGGAGGCGCAACTCGAACAGCAAAAACTGCGTAGCCAGATGGAACCCCATTTTATCTTTAACACGTTAGGAGCATTACAGAGCTATATCCTTTCGGGCGACATAACAAAATCAGTTAATTTTCTCGACAGGTTCTCCCGGCTGCTGCGGCTAAGTCTTGACAATTCAAGAAAAAATGCGGTGTTATTAAGGGATGAGGTGGCTGCATTGGAAAATTACCTTAACCTGCAAGCGTCACAGCGGGGCAATAAATTCGATTACTTCATTGAACCTTACCCTGGATTTGAACGAGACGATGTTTTGATGCCTCCGATGCTAATACAACCCTTTGTAGAAAACGCCATCTTACATGGCTTTACCAAACTTAACGAAAGAGGTTGGGTAACTGTTAAAATTACACGGCAGCAAAAGTTCCTCCGTTGTGTGATCGAGGATAATGGTGTTGGTCTAAATGGTAATGCAATGAAGGATATGAAACGTTCTCTTTCGACGACCATCACAAAAGAAAGACTGCGACTATTAAGCAAGCAAACCGGAAGGAAGGCAACTATCGAGATCGTTGATAAAGCCAAAACAGAAGGTAGAAACGGCGTCCGTGTCACTCTTTGCATCCCACTTATGCTGCCTATTAAAGAGAAGAACAAACCGCAAATCTCCAATACGCAGCGAATATAGCCTCACTACATACAGGAATAGATTTCCACTTTTTTTCGCTTCATTTCCATCGTTTATTTGTTTCAGATAGTACAACAAGAAATGCTCAAATGAGCATTCGGAGAAGCATCTGCTGAAGTTATTTTTACAACGTAATGCTTAACGGTATAATCAACCAGTAATATCAAGATTGAATATTCTTAATTCTGTTTGTGAAACCATAAAAATGTGATGTATGATAAAACAGATTTCATGGACTGAGTATTTTACTTTTCTCGCCACCGGACTCCTTATCTACTATGCAGTAGTGCTGTTTCTTTATTACCGGGGCGACTTAGTTCAGTTGCTTAGTGTCAAGAGAAAATTGGTCATTGCAAAACCACAAGGGGATGACCCGGGATTAATTAGCATTTCTTCCTCCGACCCTTCAGCTGAAGGAAATGAGGCAATGTTTGGCCAGGCTAACCAACTCATATCAGAATTGAAGATAGTGTTTCAGAATGATTTTATCAAAGAAGAGCTGATCATGGCATTACAAGTAAAGTTGCGGGAATATCCTGCTCTCAGAGAAACGCCATTTAGAATATCGGTTAACAATTACATCGAACGTGAAAGTGAAAAACGCTCCATCCGTCTCAGTGAGGAAGATCTACGTGTGCTGTGGTAGAGACTGGTAATGGGGCTTTTTCATTTTCTAAACTTGTATTATGAGCGGCTAACTATTATATAACTATTAAAGCAATGTGAGTATGAATTTGTGCAGAGTGATTTGCTTTTGTAAAAGCAAAAGGAGGATACTTTACGCCTCCGCGACGATAGTTCTTTTGTTAATGAGTGCGGCGATACAAGCCCAGGATGGAAATGCTGGGATAAATGAAGCAAACACGAAAGTCAGGAGTTACTTCGATGCAGGTACAAATCTAATGTATGCCTGTGGCGCCATTGTCGGGCTGATCGGCGCAGTGAAAGTTTACCAAAAATGGAACGGTGGAGACCCGGATACAGGTAAAGTCGCAGCAGCCTGGTTTGGCAGTTGCGTATTTCTTGTCGTTGTCGCTACCGTGATAAGATCATTCTTTGGAATTTAATAAATAGTTATGCAGGAAATATTGATACATAAACTTCATGACTATGTCAGTCGAAATAACCCGGATGTACTTATCATCCTGGAGCAGGAAGGTCGTGTGACAACTTATTTAAAAGAGAAATTATCCAGTGTTGATACGATCTTAAATGAGTTGATTTCTGCAGGCACCCCACCATCGCAAATAGAGGAACTATGCATGGACTGGTTAACGGCAGATCTCCGGCCATCACGCTATAATTACATTGAAGAAATACTTGCAACAGAATTTCCTGCTGTTCACCGCCAATTGAAAGAGGCCGGAATTCTTACAACCGAAATTCTCAATATGATAAAGGCTTGTAAGGAGGTTTTCGAAGGATTGAGATTTTCTGAAACGACGGTGGAAAGCCGGCTTTTGCATTATGCTACTGCTGGCGCTATATATGAATATCTGGAAAACAAAAAGTGAGATTGAAAACTGTGGGATATGGCTTACAATATCTATCAAAAGCTGAGTGATAATATTTCTGCTCTTCATATAGCGTTGAAAGGCGACAACGCTGATGCAATAGATGCCCAGGCATTGGAAGCGTTACAGAAATATTCAGGCTTTGGTGGTATAAAGGCAATACTATATCCCAAAGCTCCTATTGAGGAATGGGAAAAACTAAATGCCTCAGATGCGGACCTGCGCCTATATCATCCTATCATGGGACTGCATGAGCTTTTGGAGAATTATTTCAACGAAAGAGACTATAAGGAGATCATAGACTCACTTAAACACAGTGTGCTCACTGCCTTTTATACTCCGCCGGTTATTCCCCGGACATTGTTTTCCCTTTTAAAAGAACAGGGAATTAATCCGGGACGTATTTACGAACCGAGTGCAGGGGCAGGCATTTTTATCTCTGAAGCGTTTAAAACATTTCCGCGACTGCAACAGGTAACTGCTGTAGAGAAAGACATTCTTACGGCTAAAGTTCTGCAGACGATCAGTTCTCATTGGAAAGCGCCGTCAGCTATAAATAATTGTGGTTTTGAGGAAACAACCACAAAGGACAACGGACAGTATGATCTTATTGTCAGCAATATTCCTTTTGGTAATTTCAAAATATTTGATCCTTCTTTTTCCAATGGGGAGCTGACAAATAAAATCCACAATTATTTTTTTGCTAAAGGACTTGATAAGGTCGGCGATGGTGGCCTGCTGGCATATATAACCACCGATGGGTTTTTAAATTCTCCTTCTAACCGTTCTGTGAGGGAATATTTATTTAAACGAGCTGATTTCGTCAGTCTTACAGTGATGCCGGATAATTTGATGAAGGATACCGGTAATACCGAAGCACCGAGTCATTTGTTGATTGTACAAAAGAATGAGAACAAACAAAAGTTTTCCGTTGATGAAATGTCGTTGCTGGAAACGGGAGAGCAACACAATGAGTTTGGGACTTACCATCTCAATCAATTTATATCAACCCATCACGCATCAATTTGCATGGGAGACGAGATCATTGAAGGTAAAAATCAATATGGGGCACCTCACCGGCAGATATGGCAAAATAAAGCGATTGATTCAATTGCTGAACCTTTACATAAGGTTTTATCAGATGATTTTGAATTGAATTTTAATCCTGAAGTTTTCCGGAAGTTGCAGCAGTCATTGCAAAAGAGTAACGTTTCCGAAGCAAGAAAATTAACCTACTTAGTGGCTCCCGAAAAGCAGGAAAAGCCTGTAACCGTTCAATTGGGCATGTTTGATACGGCCCCGGTTGAAAACATTAACCGGGCAATGGATTACCTGACTTCTCCTGACATGACCATTATCGAAAAAGCAACGGCCAGGGTGATAGGCATACTTAAGACTTCCGAAAATCCGCAGCATGAAAGCATCGTCCAGCTTACTGCGAAGGCACGAACCAATAATAATTACTATTATAAGTTATACTCCAACCTGAAGGAAATTGATTGTAGCGGCAAGTGGGTAAATGCAGAGAAAATGCAGGAGGAATTGGAAAGAGTAAAAGGCCAGCTTTCTGAATATGGTGTAAATCTCAGGTTCGATGGTGAAAGAATGTTCTCACGATCATTTGATGTAACTGAACAACATCAGGAGTATTTCACTGATCTAAAGCCTCACTACCGGGAAGGCACTTTGGTATTTCACAATGGGCTACCCGGAACGATTCATAAAATTGACATTGACAACAACCGCAGCGAATTTCAGCCATTCGCCATCCGTTCAAGGGTTGACAGCTTCTATCAGGAGTATATCAAAGCAAGAAACATATACTTTGAGCTATCAGCCCACGAAACCGCCAGTGGTATAGCATATCCTGAACTGCGTGACGAACTAAATGCGGTTTACGACAGGTTCATTGTTCATCATGGACTGCTCAATCAACCGGCAAACCGAAAGGTTTTATACAATGACGGGCTTGGATTTATTACGCTTTCTTCGTTGGAAAGAAAGGAAGGCGAAAAGTTTGTCAAAGCTGATATATTTTTTAAGCCCCTGTTTAAAGAAAAGGAGGTTTTTACAACCAGTGATCCGGTTGAGGCGTTGGCTCGTTGCTTGAATGACCTGGGCGCTGTCAATATTGATTTTATTGCAAAAGCTACGGACCTTCCAGGTGAAGAAGTCATTCATTTATTAGAGGATCGCATTTTGCTGGAGCCTGCTTCCCGGCAGTGGCAAAGCTCTGACAAATATCTGAGCGGGAATGTTGTATTGAAACTTGCTCAGGCAAAAAAGGCGGTTGAAGAAAATCCTGACGATCCACAGCTCCAACGCAGCCTTCAGGCCATTGAAAAAGTACAGCCACAGCCGATACCTTTTGAATTGCTCGATTTCAATTTTGGCGAACGATGGATGCCTGTGGAGTATTACAACCGTTTTGCCAGCCATCTATTCGATCAGAAAGTAACGGTTCATTTTCTTGGGTCCGTTGATAGTTTTAAGGTTTCAACGGAAAGCGATAACGCTAAAGTTTCAACCGAGTTTGCGGTTACAGGCCGTAATGGTAAGACCTTAAAAGGGAACTTAATTCTTGAACATGCACTTGAAAATACTACACCCTTCATTACTTATAAGGTAACGGTAAATGGCGAAGATGTAAGTGTTCCTGATAACGATGCCATACAGTTAGCTAATCAAAAGATTGAACTGATCCGCGCAAAATATGTGGAATGGCTGAAGGATCTACCCTCCGAGGATAAAAAGAATATTGAGCGACAATACAATGAGACTTTCAATTGTTATGTTCTCAGGCAATACAACGGCTCTCATCTTCGCTTTCCCGGTCTTGACAAGTATGCGCTTGGAATTGTTGACCTGTATGATTCGCAAAAAAATGCAGCCTGGCGCATTATCCAGGACAGAGGCGCATTGATTGATCATGAAGTGGGTCTTGGAAAGACACTCACCATGATTGTTGCTGCCCATGAAATGAAAAGATTGGGTATTGTAGAAAAGCCAATGATCATAGGCTTGAAAGCAAATATTCCCGAAATCGCTGCTACCTATCGAAAAGCTTATCCGAATGCCCGGATTCTTTTTCCAGGTGAAGACGACTTCAGCCCAGCCAACCGGCAAAGGTTGTTTCACTCTATCAAAAACAACAATTGGGACTGTATTATCATCACGCATGACCAGTTTGCCAAAATTCCCCAATCACCCGAAATACAACAAAAGATTTTACAACAAGAGTTAGACAATCTTGAGCTTGATCTTGAAACAATGAAGGAACAGGGCGGTGAAGTCTCGAAACAAATTTTGAAAGGTTTGCAAATCCGCAAGAATAATCTCGTCATCTCTCTTAAAAGCATTACTGAAAAGATAGAAACCAAAAAAGATAAAGATATTGATTTTGAATCGTTGGGTATTGATCACCTTTTCGTTGATGAAGCGCATAAGTTTAAAAATCTCACGTTCACTACAAGACATAACCGGGTTGCAGGGTTGGGCAATACCGCCGGAAGCCAGCGGGCATTAAATATGCTCTTTGCTGTACGCACCCTGCAGGATCGGTTCAATTCCGATTTGTGCGTGACCTTCCTTACAGGCACACCTATTTCCAATAGCCTTACGGAGCTATACCTGATTTTTAAATACCTGCGGCCAAACGAAATGCGAAGGCAGCAGATCGAAAACTTCGATGCCTGGGCGGCCGTGTTCGCTAAAAAGACTGTGGATTTTGAGTTTTCTGTTACCAATGAAATTATTGCAAAAGAACGTTTCCGGCATTTTATTAAAGTTCCTGAACTGGCCCTTTTTTATAACGAGATCACGGATTACAAAACCGCCAAACATATCAAGCTCGATAAACCGGCGCTGGAGGAAATTCTTGTTAACCTAAAACCAACAGGCGATCAACAGGAATTCATTCAAAACCTGATTGCATTTGCAAAAACAGCCGACGGTACATTAATCGGCCGGGGGCAGTTAACAAAAGAGGAAGAAAAAGGAAAGATGTTAATCGCCACGAACTATGCCAAAAAAATGGCGGTTGACATGCGGCTCATTGACGAGTCAAAATATGAAGATCATCCTCGCAATAAAATAAGTGCTTGCTGTCAAAAGGTGGCAGAAATATACCAGCAAAGTTCACCTTACCGCGGCACCCAGATAATATTTTGCGATCTCGGTACTCCAAAGCCTGGGCAGTTCAATGTTTATGATGAATTAAAAAGAAAACTGGTAGCCGAGCATGGCATAGCCGCTGGTGAAATTGCCTTTATTCATGATTGGGAGGGTAAGCGACCGCAACTGTTTAAGTTGATGAACAGTGGTCGCATTAGAGTGCTTTTAGGTAGTACAGATAAGGCAGGAACAGGGGTAAATGTGCAGGAAAGAGTAGTTGCTTCCCATCATTTGGATATTCCCTGGACACCCAAAGACCTCGAACAAAGAAATGGCCGTGGCGCCAGGCAAGGTAACATCATTGCCAAACAGTTTTACGACAACAAAGTAACCAACTTCATTTATGCTACTGAGCAGTCGTTGGACAACTATAAGTTCAGCCTCCTGAAAAATAAAATCACGTTCATTAGCCAAATGAAAAATGGCGAGTTGAGCATCCGCAGTATTGATGAAGGAGCGATGGATAAGGAAAGCGGAATGAATTTTTCGGAATACATCGCCATTCTATCCGGCGATACGACGCTGCTCGAAAAAACAAAAGTGGAAAAGCAAATTGCCGTTCTCGAAAGCCTTAAGGTAGTACATCAAAAACAGGCAGCTACTACCCGGTACAAACTCGAATCCCTCGAACAGCGCAAAGGAACTCTTGAAAAAACAGTTGCCAAATTAAGTGCGGACGAGCAGTGGTATAAGAGCCAGCTCCATTTTACAAAAGAAGGCGCTAAGCAGAATCCCATTCAATTAATTGGATTCAATAGTGCGGACCCCTCTGAAATAGGCAAACATTTGACAGCAATATATCGAGGCTGGTCGCCGGCTGACGCTGCCATTAAGCAGCAACGGATAGGCTCTCTATATGGATTTGATTTATTCATCAAGGCTGAACGGGAAAAAGTTAATTATAATGATGAAACTACTTATCGGTACAGAAATAGCTTCTATGCTTGTCGCGGCAACGATAGCATAAAATATACATACAGTAATGGTATGCCCTCCCTGGATAATCCCTCGATGGTTGCAAGACATTTTCTGAATGCAATAGACAGAGTTTCCGTCTTACACAAGCAATATAAAGAAGAACTGGATCAGATAATGAAAGACTTGCCAGTAGTTCAAAAAATCATCAGCAATCCGTTTGAAAAAGAAGAAGATTTAAAATCACTAAAACTGGAATTAAGCAGACTTGAAAGGGACATCGCATTGAAGGTGCAAGCAAAACAAAGTAGTGAGGTTACAGCTGAACAGGAAAAATCAGTAGCTGTTGTTATCAGCATGGACCAAAATAAAAAAAAAGATTACAGCCGTCCTCCGATGAGGATAGCCTGTTAGTAAAAAACAGAACGAGAAAAAGCAATGGTCTAAAGAGGTAAAACAAAATGAGCACAAGCGTATATCAAATAAATAAGGGAATAAATAAGCCAATTGAGTTTAAAGGTTTGAAAGCTCAATACATCTGGTATCTCGGGGGTGGAGTTATTGGCCTGTTGATTCTTTTTGCCATAATGTATATAGCCGGCATCAACACATTCGTTTGCCTCGCTATCATCGTTATTTCCGGTACAGCTTTATTCATGCATATCTACAAGCTGAGTCACCGCTATGGCCAGCATGGCATGATGAAAGCTCTGGCAAAACGAAGTATTCCAAAGCTCATAAGGAGTAATTCCCGAAAGGTGTTTTTAAAGTTAAATCGAGCTACAGAAATGTAAGCCGTACAATGTCGAGTGAAAATGATCGGCTTTGTTCAGTCTTATAGAAAACTTATAAAAGATGGCGTTCAACAGTAATATGGATAATCGTAAACTGCCTGAGATTGATATTGCAGGGACTAAATTCTATGTAGATGCGACTTCAATGGAATTGATTGAAGCCGGAAATGTCAAAAACAGGATTACAGTAGCAGATATGATGACGTTAGACGACCACCATGAATTCCTGTACGATAAAAAAAGTAAAAATATAAAAGAAGGAAGATGGGACGAATCTCAAGGCGATGACCAATCGAGGTGTGAATATGTGTGGATACGACGTATGGAATCGCTTGATCCGGATGGAATGCGTATGCTGGAACAAAGCGGCAGGATAACTCCATTTAATCGAAATCTTCCAGTAGTAAATATAGCTGGGGCTGATTTTTATTGGGATGCCAGCAAAGCTGAATTTTCCCAGGTAAGCAATGTCTGGAACAAAATCTACAAGAATGATTTAACGGAGGAGAATGGTAAACGGGGGTTTTTCCTTGATACAATGAAATGTCATGCTCTGTTTTCTCAGGAGATTGATTATTACAAATCGCTCCCAAGTATGCCTCAGCATGTGGCCTTTGTTGAACGGAACGGAATATTAAAAAAATTAAAGAACCAGGAAAAGCAAACCGATGAGCTGCTACCTAAATCGGATAGAGCACGGAAAAATTGGAACCGTGGAAAAGGTATTTGATAACTAAAATCGCTCAATAATTGCAATTAGGTGTGATTGAAAACCATAATGTGTTTGCGAATCTTATTGTGATCTTAAAACGTGTGGAATGGAAAAGTATTTACGTGACATATTACCGGTAATGGGTATTGAGAATAATTGTATTCTCTCCAAGCAAGGGGATGTGACAATTGCCTATGAGGTCGAACTTCCCGAATTGTTTACGCTTTCGAATCAGGAGTATGAAGCGTTGCACCAGGCATTGATCAAAGCTGTCAGGATCTTACCCAAACATACAGTATTCCACAAGCAAGATTGGTTTACTGAGGCAAGATATAAAGCGGACTTCTCTAAGGATGATAAGAGTTTTCTTACACGAAGCAGCGAAAGATTCTTTAATGAACGGCCTTACCTGGATCACCAATGTTATATCATGTTAACAAAAAAACCGTCGGGCAGGAAACCTCCCACATCACTTTTCTCCAACCTGCTCCGCCGGTCTATTGTGCCTGAAGAAACGTTAAAGCCGCAACTACTGCAGGACTTTCTCGATGCTGCGGGCCAGTTTGAAAGAATCTTGATGGATAGCGGGTTTGTGAAGCTGAAGAGACTGAAAAACGAAGAGCTAAGCGGTAGCGGTAGTTATTGCGGTTTGATTGAAAGATACATGAACCTTCAGCCTACTGAAAGCAACTTTTTACTTCGTGATATTTCCTTTGCCGATGGAATCAGGGTTGGTGATAACTATTGTCAATTGTTTACACTGGCGGATGCAGTGGACCTGCCGGCTCATTGTGGATCACGAATCAACTACGATAAATATTCCACGGATAAGACTAAATTCTCCGTCGGCTTTGCTTCTCCTTTGGGACAGCTTTTAGCCTGCAACCATATTTTTAACCAGTATATTTTTATTGATGACCAGCAAAAGACCTTGCAAAAACTGGAAAGTAAAAGATTGCGACTGCAATCACTGTCTGCTTATTCAAGGGAAAATGCAATCAGCCGTGATGCCACCAATGACTTTTTGAATGAAGCGATTTCCCAACAACGATTGCCTGTAAAGGCGCATTTCAATGTATTAGTTTGGACGGAAAACAAAGATGCGTCAAAGGATGTACGCAACCTGGTATCTTCTGCCTTAGCCCAGATGGACGCTGTGCCCAAACAGGAACTGGATGGTGCGCCACAGATCCACTGGGCGGGCATTCCAGGAAACGCTGCGGACTTTCCGATGAATGACACTTTCGACACGTTTGCAGAGCAAGCCTGCTGCTTTCTGAATCTTGAAACAAATTATCGTTCCAGTATTAGCCCTATGGGAATCAGGTTGGGTGATCGCCTTACCGGCAAGCCTGTTCATGTGGATATTTCGGATGAGCCAATGAGCAAAGGCATCATTACCAACCGTAATAAGTTCATTTTGGGACCAAGTGGCTCGGGTAAAAGTTTTTACACCAACCACATGGTACGTAGCTACTATGAACAAGGCACGCATGTCGTCCTGGTGGATGTAGGCCATAGCTATAAAGGATTATGCCAAATGGTGAATGGCTATTACTTCACGTACACTGAAGAAAATCCCATCCGCTTCAATCCCTTTTATATCGGGGAGGACGATAGCCTTGATACGGAAAAAAAAGAAAGTATCAAGACTTTACTATTGGCTTTGTGGAAAAAAGATGATGAAACATTCAGGCGCAGCGAATATGTAGCTCTTTCCAACGCCATCGGCGGTTATTACACTTATCTTGAAAACCATCCCGAAGTGTTTCCCTGCTTCGATACTTTCTATGTTTTTCTGCGGGATAAATATACGCAGATGCTGGAAGGTGACCGGGTAAAAGAAAAGGATTTTGACGTTGACAACTTTCTGTATGTACTGCGGCCCTATTATGAAGGAGGTGAATTTGATTACCTACTTAATGCAACAGAGAACTTAGACCTTTTGCATGAGCGCCTGGTGATTTTTGAAATTGACGCGATCAAAGATCATCCGATTTTATTTCCAGTTTGCACGATTATCTGTATGCAGGTATTCATCAACAAGATGCGAAAATTAAAAGGCGTCCGCAAGATGATACTTATCGAGGAAGCCTGGAAAGCGATTGCTAAAGAGGGAATGGCAGAGTACATCAAATACCTTTTTAAAACCGTGCGGAAATTTTTTGGAGAAGCCATTGTCGTAACACAGGAAGTCGAAGATATTATTTCCTCGCCCGTGGTGAAGCAGGCCATCATCAATAACAGCGATTGCAAGATTTTATTAGACCAAAGCAAATATCAAAACAAGTTTGACCAGATACAAGAGTTACTTGGCCTTACGGAAAAAGAAAAGGCCCTGGTGTTATCCATCAACAAAGCCAATGACCCGACAAAAAAATATAAGGAGGTTTTCATTTCGCTTGGCGGCGTGCTCAGCAAAGTGTACCGTACCGAAGTATCACTGGAGGAATATCTGGCCTACACTACAGAAGAGACGGAGAAGGTAAAATTAATGCAGCACGCAACCAGGTTTGGCGGGGACATGCAAAAAGGAATCGTGGCAATGGCTGATGAAATACGAGCCAGAAGCTAATTTCAAAAATAAAAATGTATAAAAATGAAGACTATTTTTTTAAGCTTGAAATGTTTGTTTTGGCGATCTGCTTTGAAGGCAACGCAAGTCATCCGTTTAAGAGGATTTATGCCAGGAATATATACATGGAATGGTAATGAGATAGGACCAAGAATAGAAATAAAGCGGCTCAGCGAATATGGTGAGGTCTATAAGGTATGTATTGACACAGGTATCGAAGAAAAAACATGGACAGGATTTTTTGACAGCAGAACACTTTCGTTGGTATCTCATGATCTTGAGCGTTGGGTGGCCTTTCTGCCCGAACATAAAAAACTAATATATGAGGACCGGGAATATCTAAAACATCAATAACCATTCAAACATTTCAATCATGAAAATTCTGTTACTCCTTCATATCAGTCTGATGTTGCTTTATAGTTGCACATTGGTTACTTCAAAAAGTGAATTGGAGAGCTTCATTCCCGGAACTTATATCCGCTTTTCAGTACATGAGTATGGCACAGAATACGACACCGTTGTAATTACACTGCAGAATCAATCTGCGCAAGAATACAAAATTCTGAGAAAATGGAAATATGAGCGGGTAATTGATGGCACTCCTATTGAACCGGATTACAAACGACTAATTACAACGGGCATTTACAAGAGCAGGCAAAAAGTAATGCAAGAAAATGAAACGGGTGAATCGTATTCTTTTGATGTGAAGGAAGGAGCATTATTTATTGGATCAACTAAATACAAAAAGTTATGAAGAGAATTATTACAGGCGCGGCCCTGTCAGTCTGCCTCTTTTTATTATCTGCACAAAGAAGCGAGGCTCAAATCCCCGTGTTTGAAATTATCAAGCAGGGAATTAAAAAAGTGATCGTTGCCGTTGACCTTAAAATACAGCGATTGCAGAATGAAACGATATGGCTACAGAATGCACAAAAGACTTTGGAGAATACCATGTCAAAACTTAAACTGACAGAGATCAGTGATTGGGTGGAGAAGCAACGTAAACTGTATGCAGACTATTTTGATGAGTTATGGCGTATTAAAGCCATCCTTACTTACTATCACCGGGTAAAGGAAATTATTGATATGCAGGTCTATTTGGTGAATGAATATAAAGCTGCCTGGGCTTTATTCCGGCAGGACGACAATTTTACAACTGATGAGTTGAACTTCATGTACAGGGTGTATAATGGCATGATGGACGAAAGTGTAAAAAATATTGATCAATTGTTTCTCGTGATAAATGCTTTTGCCACGCAAATGACAGATGCAAAAAGACTGGAAATTATCAATGCCGTTTCAGCAAACGTCGAAACCCAACTCATGGACCTGAAAGAGTTTAATAGTCAGAATAAAGTAATCAGCCTGCAAAGAGCAGCTGAAAAAGGAGAAATTGAAACGGTAAAACGGCTGTACGGTTTGCAATAACTATTCACAAAAATGAATTAAAACTATGAAAAAGGTTTTATTGATAGCTTTTCTGATAAGTACAGTGCATGTCGGTCAGGCACAAACCTGGGATGAATGGTTTAAGCAGAAAAAGACGCAACGTAAGTATCTCCTGCAGCAGATAGCTGCACTCAAAGTTTATCTCGGCTATTTGAAAAAGGGCTATGATATCGCCAGTCAGGGCCTGACCACGATAAGAAATATAAAGAACGGTGACTTCAACCTGCACAGGGATTTTTTGGGCTCCTTAAGCCTGGTCAATCCAAAGATTAAGAATTATGCGAGGATCGCAGACATTATCGCATTACAAACCCGGATCATCAAAGAAGTAAAAGAAACAATAAGAGGAATGGAGGAAGCCGGCCAGTTAACACCTGAAGAGATGAACCTTTCCAAAAGAGTTTTTGATAACCTGCTGGCTGAGGCGCTCAAAAATATCGAGGAGCTATTTCTTGTAATCACATCCGGCGAACTGGAAATGAAAGATGATGAACGGCTAAAACGTATTGATGCCATTTATGTAGAAATGCAAGAGAAATATGCCTTTACTGCTGGTATAAGTGAAGAGCTCGCCATGCTTTCGGTTCAGCGAATGCAAGAGCAGTATGAAATCAACTTGTCGCGAAAACTATTCGGAATCGAATGAATCCTATTTGATAAATAAAAACTGTGTATATGAAAAAGTGGGTATTGGGATTTGTTTTTATTATAATCGCTTTGCAGCCAAAGGCGCAGAGCACAGAAGCGCAACAATTGCTGCTCAATTGGGAAAAGCTCACCCAGCTTAAACAAATATTGCAGAGCATGTATGATGGCTATAAGATCATCTATACAGGCTATACAACGATCAAAGACATTTCTGAAGGAAATTTCAGCTTGCATAAGACCTTTCTTGACGGCCTGTTTCAGGTCAGCCCGGCGGTTCGTAAATATAAGCGGATAGCAGACATTGTCCGTTACCAGGTAAGCATTGTAAAAAACTACAAGGCGGCATTTAAAGAGTTCAAAGAAAGCGGTCAGTTTAACATCCAGGAAATTGACTATCTCGGAAAAGTGTACAGCAATTTGCTATCGTCCAGTTTAAAGTGCCTCGACGAACTAACAATGGTGATCACGGCTGGGCAGCTCCGCATGTCAGATGATGAACGATTGCAGGCCATTGACCGGATATATTCCAATATCGCTGACCAGTTTGCTTTTCTGGAAGAATTTAATAACAGCACCAACCTGCTGGCCTTCCAACGGAAAACAGAACAGGCGGAAATTGACCATTCAAAAAGAATTCATGGCTTTTAATATCAACTAAGATGAACACGAAAAGTAAATCAATTCGCGGTCGGTTTCTTGCCACTCTTGAAGCATTTAGGCTGGAAGGATACCTGTACACTACATTCAGGACCCCTGACAATGGGATTGCCAACATACCATTGAAGGGCTTCCGTTCCAAGACAGAAGCGAACGAGTTTATCAAAAGTAGTTTCGCTCCTGATGAAATCCCTACAGTGGTGGAATCAATAGAATCCATTATCAAAGACGTTCAGGAAGGCCGCATACGCAATTGGAGAGATTTTTTGGAGATGCAGCAATACTTTAAAGAAAAGCAGGGAGTCAGAAAACCCGGCGAGTTGGATGACCTCTTGCAAAAAAACAGGGACCGTAGCGAAGGCAACAAACGAAGCCTCTTTTGAAAGACTGAAAAATTATTGTGAAGCGATAAATGTGAAGTATGAAAATGTGTGTAAGGTTATCATTATTACTCATCGTGTGCCTTCTTCCCAATCTTTTATTGGCGCAGGGAGCGGCTGAGCGAATCAGAAGCCTGCATGAAGTGCTGGATCAGTTGTACAATGATCTGATGCCAGAATGTAGCAGGTTGATCTCAATTGGTCGCGGTATTGCCGGCTTTGCGGCCACCTGGTATATAGCTGCCAGAGTTTGGGGCCATATTGCAAGAGCTGAGCCGGTTGATTTCTACCCGTTGTTTCGTCCTTTCGTTCTTGGATTTGCTGTACTGATCTTCCCTTCGGTGATCGGTATCATCAACGGCGTAATGAGTCCCACAGCGACCGGCACACGGCAAATGGTGACAGATTCCGAAGCCGCCGTTGCGAAGCTACTCCAGATGAAGCAGGAGGCAATTAAGAACACTGCTTATTGGCAAATGTATGTCGGCCCAACCGGGGGTGGTGATAGGGATAAATGGTATAAGTATAACTACGGAGATAAAAGCGAAGGGTTTTTCAAGAGCATTGGCAACGACATCAAATTTGCCTTCGCCAAGTTTCAATACAGCTTCCGCAACTCGATCAAGCAATGGATGAGCGAAGTGCTAAAAGTGTTATTTGAGGCAGCGGCGCTTTGTATCAACACTATCCGAACGTTTTACCTCGTTATTCTTGCACTTCTCGGTCCGCTTGTATTCGGCCTTGCGGTATTTGACGGTTTCCAGCATACCGTTACCGTGTGGCTGGCCCGGTACATCAATGTGTTTCTGTGGTTACCTGTAGCGAATATTTTCGGATTTGTGATCAGCAAGATCCAGGAAAACATGCTGAAAGAAGATTTGAAACAAATCGCTACGAACGGAGATACCTTCTTTAGCACTACCGACACAGGCTACCTCATCTTCATGATCATCGGCATCATTGGGTATTTCACTGTACCAAGCGTAGCCAACTACATCGTTCATGCCGGCGGTGGCAATACACTCATGTATAAGGTAACAAGCATGATGAGCGGCGGCACCCGGATGGTGACCAGCACGGCGACAGGTATGGTCAGCGATGCACGGTCAGCCGAGTACAATCGTGCCTCAAGCAGTATGGCTGACTATGGACTAACAAGTGGATACTTTAAAGATAAACTTTCAGGCAAATCATAGACTATGTTCAAAAAAATGCAAAATATAGATTCGGCTTTCAGGCATATACGTTTGTTCTCCTTATTGTTTCTCGCGGGTTGCATAGGCGTCAGCTTATATGCTCTCTATACCAGTTATGAGGCTACGACTAAGCTGCAGGAGAAAATATATATCCTCGCCAACGGAAAAGTATTGGAAGCATACGCTTCTGAAAGAAAAGACAACATAGCTGTGGAGGCCAGGGATCATGTCGATGTCTATCATCATTACTTTTTTACGCTTGACCCGGATGATAAAGTGATACAAGCCAATATCACCAAAGCCTTGTATCTGGCTGACGCTTCGGCAAAGCAGCAATATGATATACTAAAAGAATCCGGGTACTACAGTAATCTGATTGCAGGCAACATCAGCCAGGAAATTCAGGCCGATAGCATTGAAATCAATACCAATGTTTACCCGTACTACTTCCGGTATAAAGGAAAGCAAAAAATTATCCGGCCCACCAGCATTGTTACACGCAGTCTTATTACCGAGGGTTATTTAAGAAATGTTACAAGGAGCGATAATAATTCGCATGGCTTCTTGATCGAAAAATGGCGCACTCTTGAAAATTTGGATATAAACATTCAAACAAGATAAGATGAGACTTTTTAAGAGAAAGAAAAAGGAAAAGCCAAATGAGATTAGGGTGTCAACTTCTGATAAAGTTGCCGGTAAGATCGCCGGTGCCGGATTAACAATTCAAAGAAAATTTTCTGAAAATATGAACAAGTTATTTGCAAAACTATCGCCCGGATCCGTGAAAATATTTTTAGTTGTATTCTGCCTCAGCGCAGGCGGATATAGCATCTATCTTCTTTCCAATTCTCTTTTTAATAATAATCATTCGTCGTCCACAATAAAAATTGACCCCGTAAAAGCGCCAAAACATTTTGACAAAACAGGCGATGAACTGCTCCATTCTGATCAATATGTAGATGAAGAGACATACCGGAATATCATTGCTTTCAAAATGTATATGGACAGCCTGAAAATAAATAAAACCAAAGTTTTTGATAGCATCATGCTGGCGAGGCCCGGACTGATGGACTCGGTGCTAATGCTTGAAAGTATATACAACTCACAACAATTAAAATGAAGCGTATGAAAAATGAAGGAAGAACGCAGGCATTCCTGCGTAAAAGAAAAATGTTGATGGTGTTGCCTTTACTGGTCACACCCTTTATTACGATGGCTTTTTGGGCAATGGGAGGCGGCACAGGTAAGCAAACAAATGCTGAACCCGTGACCAAACAGGGATTAAACCTGAATTTACCCAATGCCACTGTCGAAAAAGACAAACTATCCAATAAGATGAGTTTCTACGACCAGGCCAGGAAAGATTCGTTGAAAATGGCCGAATGGATGCGCAATGATCCATACTATCAAAAGACTGATGAGGAATTACTTCCCGAAAATGAAATTGAAAACATCACGACAACAACCGCTAACAAATATGGTCAGCGGCTAAACACTTCTCCCTACGAAAACGGTTCCGGCAACCCTGAACAGAAAATCATGCAAAGACTGGCGCAACTGGACAAGGAATTAAAAAGTGCAGAAATACCTGACAAAAAAGGGAATCAACCTGACTACACCGATTCCAGGAGTGAGATGTTATCATCTGAAATTGACAGGCTGGAAGGTATGATGCAAACAATGAATAAAGGCAGTGAGTCTGACCCTGAGATTAGTCAGTTGGAAAACACGCTGGAAAGGATTTTAGACATTCAGCACCCTGAACGAGTGAAAGAGCGGATCAAAGAAAAATCCCTGCAAAATAAGCAGCAGGTTTTTGCCGTAAGCCGGTTTAAAGATATGGTTCCTGTTTCATTTTTAGGTAAGCCGGATACTTCTCGAAAACAGTTGAAAGAACTAAACAGTGGTTTTTATTCTTTGAACGGGGAAGATGAAGTTAATGAAGCAAATACCATTCAAGCGGTCATCCATAATGCCCAAACTTTGGTCAATGGTTCTATTGTGAAACTGCGCCTTTTGGATGACATATTTATTAATGGTTCCCGGATACCAAAGGACAATTTTGTTCACGGTTTTGCTACTCTTGATGGAGAAAGATTAAAGATTGAAATCAACTCAGTCCGCTCCCAGCAATCGCTTTTCCCGGTTAACCTGGTGGTTTATGATCTTGATGGTCTTCCGGGTATCTACATTCCGGGAGCTATTACAAGAGATGTTGCCAAGCAATCGGCGGATAATTCTTTGCAACTGATGGAAATGTCCACTATGGACCCATCTCTGAAAGCGCAGGCAACGGCTGCAGGAATCAGTACTGCCAAAAACCTGCTTAGCCGGAAGGTTAAGCTGATAAAAGTAATGGTAAAGGCAGGCTATAAAGTGTTGCTAAAAGATGCCAACCAAAAAGATTGATTTTTAAAACTTAAATTATATAAACATGAAACGACTTGTGATGTTGATTTGCGGAGTTTTGATAATCGTTTCAACCTTCGCCCAGGTACTACCTGGAAAATTTGTTCTTCCGCTTGCAACGGACAAAACAACCAGTTTGATTTTTCCCTTTGCGATCCGATATGTGGACAGGGGGACAAAAGATGTGCTGGCACAGCAGGTTTCGGAGGCAGAAAACCTTTTGCTGGTAAAGGCAGCTTCGGAAAATTTTAAAGCCACTAATTTAAGTGTTGTTACTGCCGACGGCCAGGTTTACTGCTTCGATGTGGCATATATTGCCAACCCTCCACAAACAGTATTCAACCTGCCCGCTCTTCCTTTATCATACTCCAAAGAAATAGTATTTGGCAGCGACTTAATGAACGCAAAAGAAATGGAGGATTATGCTAAAGGCATTCTTGATAATCCAAAATTCATTAGGGGAATCAAAGACATTAAGTGGGATATGATGGCGAAAGTCATTGGTATTTATATCAAGGGCAATTTGATCTTCTACCACCTGGCCTTAAATAATCTCTCGCCCATAGATTTTGATATTGATTTTATTCGCTTTTACATAAGGGATAAACGAAAAGGTAAAAGAACGGCTACGCAGGAAATTGAGTTGCCGGTACATTACAAAACAGGAAACGCACAGAAAGTAAATTCCAATAACGAAAATCTTCTGGCGTTCGCATTGGAGAAGTTCACCGTCCCTGATGCCAAATATTTTTTCATCGAGATCGGCGAAAAAAATGGCGGTCGCCACCTTCGATTAAGGGTTAATAACAACAAGCTACTGAAAGCTAAAACACTTCCCGCATATAAATAATTGATGTAAGATGCGTGTTTACGAGATAGAGGCAATGGCGCTCTGCAAGAGTATGCGTGAGGCAATAGCGGCCGATCACACCTGGATGGTCTATGCGACTGGAGAGTTCGTTGGTATTCACAACCAACCGAAATTTTTCAAATCGGAAGAGGAGGCGAAGGATTTTTGCGTTTCTAACTACAGCGACTACGATCAGTTTACAGGAAGGGAAATTCTTCCCACTCTTTCGGCACTCCAGGCGAAAGTCAATGAGTCATTGGGCAGCCAAGACATGGACTATTACTTTATCAATGGGAACAATGGAGTAAGTATAACCTTGAGCACAAATCCCGATCAAAATGGATTATATAATCCGGAGGGAAACTCTTTTACAGATGCACTGTTTGATCATTGGGATAAGCCAGGTTCGTCTGCTGTTCATAAAGAAGCCATAGAAAAGCAGCTTTCCCAGTTTCCTATTTCTGAATTAAACAATGCTGCATCTCACGATACCATAGTTAAGGCTTTACTAAATGGCGAAAAGCATCTTATTACTTTAGAACGGAGTATTATTCCGGCCGATCATTTAAAAGATTTTGTTGTCTTAGAACATGAGTACCCCAATGGCGGGACAATCTACGAACGAGGCCACAAGATCAGGGAAATAAATTCCTTTGCGGAATTTGATCCTGCCTGGAAAGAGATGCACCGCCAGGCTTACAACCTCGCCAATGATCCTTCTAAGCCGAATACCGAAATAATGCTTATTGCCCGGTATCACGGCAAGAAACTCGAATATGACTTTCAGGGAACTCCTGAAGCAAACACGGGTTACCTCCTTGCAACCGCATGTTCGGTAACCAGGCCGGGCCAGCGTCCCGATTACGAAGTCTTTTTCAATGGAGACCCTACTAACCTGATTGTTATCAAAGAGACTCTTTATGCACAGGTAAATGGGCTTTCCGGAATTATTGAGTTTTCTGACATTCTAATGGGCAAAAAAGATATTGATAGGGACTTCTGGAAAAGAGATCCAATTGTGTTGCATCCCGATCATGTTATCGCGAATGCAACTCTTTCCAATCAAATTAATTCACCTCATTTAAAAAATACTACTATGAATCAGGATAATCTTAATTATTTGAAGAACTCATTATTGTATATGGGTTTTGGAGACCGGATGAATGATGAACTCGAAAAAAATATTCGTTCCGGCGCAAATAGTTTCACGCTTAACGATGCACACGAATTTTACAATGGAAACCGTAAAATGGAATCCACTCTCTACTTCAACAAGGGTAAAGAGAATGAAATGTATTTCTTCAATAAGTACGATGGGACGCTCATCAAGGCAGACGGTAGTTCCGATTCGCAAACGTTTTATATCAACCAGGTAAAAGTCGAAAACAAAGAGACGGAGAAAATGGAGACCCGGTTGAGCGGTTATACTTTAAAGGAGGCTGCAAATCTTCTCGATGGCCGTGCTGTTGAAAAAGAATTTTACAACCAGCAAAGTGTACCGTATTCGGCATGGAAACAAATAGATTTTGAAGTAAAGGACAAACACGGCAACTACGAATATAAAACCTTCCATGAAAACTATGGATATAATGTTACCGCCGCCTTAGAAAAAGTTCCAATTAAAGATTTGGAAAGAAATTCCGCAAAAGAAGATTTGATCCGGTCGCTTAAAAAGGGAAACCTGCAGGCAGCAACAGCCGAAAATGGAGAGCGGGTTTATCTCGCCGCAAATCCTCAGTTCAAGTCTATTAATGTCTTTGACAAGGACATGAAGCCCGTAAGGGACCTAAATAAGTTGCAGGCTGTTGAGCCTGATAAAAGCCAGGAAACTGCGAAATCAAAAGAAACCTCATTGAATGGAAATACCCAGGATGCCAATGCCGGGAATGCCACAAAAATTACATCCAAAGCGGATCAGGTTAAAAATAACAATGTCGCCGGCAGTGACGATTTGCTCGAAAAGAGTGATAAAAAAAAAGCGACTGGCAAGGGTAAGGGAAAGGCGGAAGAAACAAACGGCGATGATGACCTAATGCCAAAAAAACACCGTCGTAATAAAACAGGTCAACATCTTTGATATGGAAAACAGCAGCAATAGGATTTTGAATGAAATCAACTCCTGGAATCAAAAGGTGGCTGGTCTGAAGGAAGTATTTGGCAATCATGTAACGGATTACCGGTATCTCGTTCGTGCAAAGCTGGAACATTTTAAGGAGATCAAGGACAAGTATAGACAAGAGCCGATGAACAAGGATGAGAAAATAGCCACTAAGATTTTGAAGGCAGAAATTCGACGACTTGAAAAAATGGCCTTCCCAAATCCGCTTGAGCGTTTGATTCGAAAGATGGTCGAAAATATAGTCGGGATTGTAAAAAATTTTCGACCTCAAACATTTGCTCCAACGCAACATGATCTCAAAAACGAGGTAATTCGAAAAACAAATCATCAAAGCCTGGGTAATCAAAAGTCTTTGAATAAAGAGGTTGGTCAATATAACAAGAACTTGAAAGCTGTTACAGATGACGAATTATTGCCTAAGCTGAGAAAGGGGAACGGAAAGGGTTTAAAAATGTGAAAAAAATCCCAATGAAGTCCATTTCGAAGAGCAAGATTTTATGTGTATGACAATAGAAATTATTACGAGAGAAGACTTGGAGAAATTTCGATTTCAGCTTTTAGAAGATATTAAAGCATTAATCGAATCTAAACCGCAAAGCGAAAAAAAATGGTTGCGAAGCAGTGAGGTAAAAAAGCTGCTAAGAATTTCTTCCAGTACACTTCAGAACCTTCGGGTGACAGGCAAGTTGCATCCATCAAAAATTGGAGGCATCATGTATTACAGCTATAACGAAATCGAACAGCTATTGAAAGCACAAACGGGTCAGTGAAAATTGCTATTGTATGGAAGTGCAACAACTATCTGAGTTTTACAAGTCGGCAACGCCTGATAAAAGAATGGGCGCTACGCACATAAGTTTATACATGGCTTTATTCCAGTTCTGGAATCTAAATCATTTTCAGAACCCTGTCACGATCTCCAGGGCTGAGGTGATGGAAATTGCAAAGATTAATGGAAGAGCGACCTACCACAAGTGCATGAAGGAATTAGAAGAGTACGGATACATTAAGTACGTTCCTTCCTATAATCCATTCTTAAAAAGTCTCATTTATTTTCTGAAACTCGACGAAAAACAGTGACGTGATGAAATGCTTTATTGTGATGGATAAACCGGATAACAAGATTATTAAAGTACAAGATGCGGATATTCCGGCATTCAAGCGGGAATATGGTGCTCAGATATTGATTGAAGGCAACAGTGTTCAGGATGTGCTGATTCAACTATCCGAGCAAATACAAAATAGCGAGAGTCTGCCGCCAGAACTATTCCGGTAAATCTTTGCATCCTGAAGGGGAAGCGGGCAACGCTGGAGAGCGACCTGCCAGCAATAAGGATGCGGCGGGGATAAAGCCCATGAAGGCTCACGAAAGTGGGCCTTTATTTGTCTTTGTTCTAAAACAATTTGATGCAATTTTCTTTAGCGAATTCACTCTTGAATAGAATTTCTATTTATATTTGTGCAAGGTATTTATTCGGACATTCTGAAAAATACGGGCTTTTAAAATATTGATTATCAATTAATTATAAGCGCATAACCGGCGCCGTCCGGTCCGCTTAAGTCAATCTCAAAACAAACTAAAAGCCTGCAAATCGTTGATATTGCAGGCTTTCTGTTTTTGTACTTACCCAAATTGCTCCAATTCTCTCCAAAAACCAGTGAGTGATTCAGTGAGTCATCGATTCGCAAAATATTTACTCACTGGAATGGCGTCAAGCCTTTGATTATCAAGTTGTTCAATCTCTGAACATCTTGTTTCGTAGTAATTGCAAGTCGAAATTTGTTAACCAGTAAATCTATTGAGATGCTAGACAAAAGTTTCGGTTTGCTTTTCTATTTGAAAAAGCCCAAGAATTACGTGAAAGGCGATGTCCCTATCTACCTGCGAATAACAGTAGATGGTACCCCAAAAGAACTATCAGTTAAGCGTAGCTGTGATCCTGCCCGATGGAACTCACATGCTGGCAGAGCATCGGGTACAAAAGAGAACGTAAAGACGCTAAACAACTACCTGAATACTTATCAGGCCAGGGTCTTTGAAGCCAAGCGAAAGTTGGTTGAAGATCATCAACTGGTAACGGCTACCGCGATCAAAGACATATTGATGGGTGCAGACCAGCGCGGAAAAATGATCATCAAAATATTTGAAGATTACAATGCTGATGTAAGCAAGTTAATTGGCGTTGACTACTCAAAATCCACGTGGACAAAATACGACCGCACTAAACGTTTCGCGCAGGAATTCATCCGGTGGAAATACAAGTCAGATGATATTCATATCCGGCAATTAAATTTTGATTTTGTGAATCAGTTTGAACTCTGGCTTAAGACTATCCGCAAATGCTGCCACAATACTTCACTAAAATATATCAGCATCCTGAAAATGATCATTCTTTATTGTAAGGATAATCAATGGCTGGATCATGATCCCTTTGCCCGCTTTGAAATGAAGAAAGAAGATGTGGAGCCCATATTTCTCACCAAAGATGAAATTCAGGCAATTGCTGATAAGGAAATAAGGAATGAAAGACTAAGCAGGGTAAGAGATGTATATGTTTTCTGTTGCTTCACCGGTTTGGCTTATGCAGATGTTGAAAAACTTAAAAGGACTGAAATATCCGTTGGAGTTGATGACCAGCTTTGGATATTCACTGACAGGCTAAAGACAAAAATAAAGTCCAGGATTCCCCTTTTACCAGTTTCATTGGGCATCATCAAAAAATATAAAGATGATCCTGCCTGTATAAATGCTAATAAAGTACTTCCGGTGTTAAGCAACCAGAAATACAACGCATACTTAAAGGAAATTGCTGACATCTGCGATATTTCAAAAACGCTGACCACCCATACAGCCCGACATACATTCGGAACCACAGTTACATTAGGTAATGGTGTTCCTATAGAATCTGTAAGCAAAATGTTAGGGCATAAAAAGATATCAACGACCCAACACTATGCGCGGGTACTCGATATAAAAGTCGGTGAGGACATGCGAAAACTCAAAGACAGGTTGAATTCTGCATCATAAATCCAGCTATATGAAAAAAATAGAGAAAAGCAGCACCCTTTATGATTCTATCAAATTGATAATTGAGGAATCCAAGGCCTAAATAGTACGGAAAGTAAACACCACTATCATTTTGACATATTATGAAATCGGAAGAATGATAGTGGAGGATGAACAGAGCGGAAAATCAAGAGCCGAATATGCAGACCAAACCCTCAAGCAATTAAGTGTCGATTTGACCAGGGATTATGGGAAAGGATTTTCACATCGTAACCTTGAATACTTTAGAAAATTCTACATCAACTATAGCAGCCGAATTTCGCAAACACCGTCTGCGAAATCTGCCAGATCAGGAAGGATAAAAACAGCGAAAGACAATAACCGGATTTCGCAGACACTGTCTGCGTTTTCTCAAAGCTTTGCGTTAAGCTGGTCACACTATATCCTATTGATGAAAATCGACAATGTGGATGAACAAAGATTCTATGAAATCGAATCAGAAAAGAACAACTGGTCGGTGAGAGAATTGCAAAGACAGTTTAATTCCTCCCTCTATGAACGCCTGGCTCTAAGCAAGGATAAGAAGGCGGTAAAGGACTTGTCCCGCAAAGGCCAGATCATTGAGAAACCTATTGATGCGTTAAAGCACCATACCGTTCTTGAATTTCTTGACTTAAGGGAGGATGAACGATATACGGAATCTGACCTGGAAAATGCTATCATCAGCAAGATTGAGCATTTTATGCTGGAACTTGGAAAGGGATTTTTATTTGAGGGCAGACAAAAGCGATTCACCTTTGATGGCGACAGTTTTTTTGTTGACCTGGTATTATACAACCGACTGTTGAAATGCTATGTTCTCATTGATTTGAAAATTGGAAGACTTACCCATCAGGACATTGGGCAGATGCAGATGTATGTGAATTACTATGACAGAAGAATGAAACTGCCGGAAGAAAATTCGACTATTGGTATTATTCTATGCAAGGAAGAAAATAAAGCTGTTGTTGAATTTACCTTGCCAGAGGATAATAAAACAATTTTTGCGAAAGAGTATAAATTGTATTTGCCGAGTAAAGATGAATTGAAGAGGCAATTAGAATAAATGGAATGAATCTTTCAATCGAATCGTGCACTTGTCACGATAAAAGTTTGAGTGAGATCGTTCATGCATTAAGAAATGCAGATTTGATTGAATGATTAACCAGGTTCCGTTCGCATATTAAAGTTGACCTCGAAATAATTACGTCGTCCAAAGACATGTTAATATGCTGCTTGGCGTGGTGGGAAAGCACTGCTCCCATAGTTTTGCTTTCTCGGCTCTTTGGCAAGCATAGTCTTCGGGAAACCATTCAATCGCATCCACTTTTGCGGGTTTTCTTTCTTCAACCTGCCTGTAATAATAATCGCCCGCAACTGTATAAGCGGGTAGTTTATTTCCTAACGTCAGCCATTGATACGGAAAATCTTCAGAGCAACTTTTCCATTTTATTATCCCGTCCTCCAAGAAGATAATCATCACAGGATAGGAACCAAGATCCTTATACCGTAGGAAAGTGGCAGTTTTAGAAGCGCCGAAATATTCGGCTATTTCCTCAATTAGCGGTAGTGCTAGTTTTTTGCTTTTTACCTTCCTGGTAAACAATTCGGCCGGCATTAACAATTCAACTGCGAATTGATTCGCCTCCGTTTCATGAAGTCCTTTAGTATACCATTCCGACAGGGTTCGATGATTGTCATTAAAAAGCGGAACTATCCTCCTATGTAAAATCCCATGACCAATTTCATGGGATAGAATGTAGTTTATTTTTTGCTGATAATTTATTAATGAGTTAATAGTAATGAGAACATCATTATCATTCATTAGTATCCGGCCTTCACTTCCATCCATTTCCTGGTATTGTACCATAAAACCACAGGCATATGCAATTTCCTCAATCGTCAGGTCGGAGGGTTCACTATATCCTAAAGAATCAAGCAGTTTTTTGGCACAATCGGCCGGTTTATTCATGATCATCAGTTTTATCTGGTTGATCAAGTTTTTCTTTTAATACTGAAATTATTTGCAACAATTCTGCATCATTTGCCATTGCTGCTTCATCTTTTTCAGAAAGTTCTTCAAATTTTCTAAATAGGGGCTGGAGTTGTAATTGCTGTTCAGGGTTCAGCAATTTGTTAATTTCATTTGCACTCATTGCCTTAAGCCTTCGTATCTCATCTAATAATGTCTTGAACCCTACTTTATTTTGCAAGGCTTTGTATTTAGCCATTCTAAGTTTAATTTGTCTTAGATGCTTTTGTATAAAAGGATCATCCTGATAACCTGATTCACTAAATACATCCTCTTCAGGTCGATGAAAATTTATTTCCATCAACAGGCTTTGAAAGTGATCGAGTATTTGACTATTAGTTTTTTGCATATCATAAATCTTCAAAGTACGGGGATTCTTTAATTCTCCTAACAAATCTCTCCTGGATCTTGTAAACCTGCTTTGGAGTCTTTTCCATAAATTCAGCAATCTGTGCTGTTTTCATTCCGTCTTTTACGCATTCCCAAAAAATTTCAAAATTTTCATCACCTTTTACCGACTCTTCAATCACACTCACCTTTTTATTATGCAGAATTTCTTTAACCATATCTGGCTCCGTGTCCTCTGAATCCGCAAACCAGAAATCACTGGAATCTGAGGAAACAATTTTGCTTGCAGTTGCTTTTTTTGTTTTGACCTTATCTACTTCTGTGCTGATTGTGCTGTCAATAATCCGAATCATCTGCTGGGAAAGACTATAGTCATCCTTCCATTCCCATGTACCCAAAATAAGTGCGTCATAGGCATAAGTTAGATAATAATCAAAGGGATCCATGCCCAGTCTTACATCAGTATGAGCCCCGGTTTTTGTTTTTCTGCTTATCCGCATACGTATATGTATACGGCACTTCTCAATAGCTGCAGCCCAAGTCGAATCATCAACCTTCGTCAGCTTTCTATTATTCTTATTATAATATCTGCCAGTCTCCAATATGTATTAACCGTAAAAAAATATTTTTCCCTGGTTCGGGGGAATTTTTCCAAAGTTCCGGTTAATAATAATATATAAGGCCGTCGGCCTTGATAAAACATTTTAACCCAATGATAGAAAATTTACAAGCAATTGAAAATAAGCCTTTTAAGATACTTTCTATTGACGGGGGCGGAATTAAGGGCCTTTACTCATCCACCGTTCTGGAGCATTTGGAGCAACGCTTTGGCTCAATGTCTGATTATTTTGACATGATTTGCGGTACCTCTACGGGGGGGATGATAGCCCTTTGCCTGGCACTTAAAATTCCGGCTGCTGAAATCAGTAAAATTTACAGTGAACATGGGCAAATAATATTTCCAAAGCGAACCAGACTTGGCGGTATTATCCGACAGACCTTTTGGAATGGCAAGTATTCAGATAAGCCTCTGAAAGCAGTACTCCAATCAGTTTTTCATGAAAAAAAAGTTGCTGATCTTGAAAACCTGGTCTGCGTGCCATCCTATTCATTAACCGATGCTCGGCCATGGGTATTCAAAAAGGATCATGGTAAGCTCGACAGGGATAACAATACAGCTTTAGTGGATGTCGCATTAGCAACATCGGCAGCACCCACTTATTTCCCTCTTTGTGAAATTCCCATCAATAATCATAAGCAGTTTATTGACGGTGGGGTGTGGGCAAATAATCCAACGCTGGTAGGAATAATAGAAGCCCTAACCTACTTCGCCGGAAAGAATAAAGAATTTTCCTCGGTCGAAGTTCTTTCTGTCAGCAGTCTTAACAATACAGGTGGTAAACCTGTTGGCTTGAAACGACAACGATCCTTCATTAACTGGAGAAATGACCTCTTTGACACCTCCCTCATTGGCCAGAGTCATTTCACAGATTATTTTATGACAAAACTCTGTGAGATGAATGACATACAAATCCGGTATACACGAATACCGTCAGAACAAATTTCTGCCGAGCAGCAACACCTTGTCAAGTTGGATTGCGCTGATAGAAAAGCAATTCAATTTATCAAAGGGAAAGGGAATGACCGCGGGCAACTCGCCAAAAAAGATCCAGATATCGAAGAATTCTTTCAAACAAAAAAACAATATAAAAATTAATAGCGATGGCAAATCTTCACCCTGTATTTAGTAAATACAACCAAATCATCCGCCTTACGGATGATAAGAGAACCGAGTTAATTTTTGTACGGAATAGTCTGCGGGCGAGAATCCAGAAAAGGCATGAGCAATTCGCAGGTATTATAAAACAGTATGATGACCTTGAGTTTCAAAGCCAGGGATCATTTGTCATGGATATTATTATCACGCCGGTACACGATGATTATGACCTGGATGATGGCATATACTTTATTGGTAAGCTCCCCTCTGAGAAAAGGCCTGATCCAGAAGTATTTCATAAAGTAATTATTGAGGCTATTGGGGCAAATTACAATGATGTGGAGAAGGTGATTGACAAAGCTACTTGTGTACGAGTTCTGTATAAAAGTGGCTTCCATATTGATCTTCCTATTTACTATGCCGACAACAAAGAATGCCCGGACCTGGCTGATAAAATCAGGAAATGGATTTTAAGCAACCCGGTAGAGTTCATTGCCTGGTTTGAGGATAAAGCCCGGTCTGGTTTTCAGAAGGCGTTTTTGTACGAATCAGCGTTGTTTGATAAATATGAGCGATGGTTAACGGACATCCGTAAAAAAGATGTGCAACTCCGCCGAATAGTCCGCTACTTGAAAAGCTGGGGAGATTTGAGAAGGGAAGAAATGCCCTGTGGCCTTATTATGACTATCCTGGCTACCAACCACTATTATGAACACGAACGTGACGACATCGCTTTGAAGGAAACTTTAGTGTTGATCGAAGCCTCGCTTCGTAAATCATTCAAATGTGAACGGCCAACAACACCTATCGGTGAAGACTTATTTGAAGACTATAAAAACAAAGAATCCTTCATGAAATACTTGGGTTACTTTATCGAAAATGCAAAAAATGCATTAATAGAAAGCGATCCGCAGAAAGCTTGTAAACACTGGCAAAAAAGCCTAGGAGATAGATTCCCATGTCATGTAGCTCCAAAAATAATCGTTCCAACAACGACTACGTCCGCACTGGCGGCAGGAGGATATACATCAAAACCATATGGAAGGGAACTATGACAGGGTATGATAAATTTATCAGCCAATTAGGCGAAGCTCAGGAAAGATTTTCCAATCTGAAACCCGTTGAAGTCGCCGGAAAACTTATTTTGCGTGGCAAACTTTCTATTATTGATAAGGACGGTAAGCATTGGGAAGACTATGATGTGGAAATTCATAGTACAGACAATTTTCCAAAGGAGTTTCCCCGGTTATTCGAAACATCCGGAAAAATACCTCGGATCGCCGATTGGCATGTTTATGAGAATACTGGATCATGTTGTACGAAGATTCCACCTGAAGAAATTCTGCGGTGTCGAAAAGGAATTACCGTATCGGAATATATCCAGGAAGAAGTGCTGCCCTACTTATTCAACCAGACACATCGCCGAATAGAAGGTTATTATATAAATGGGGAATATTCTCATGGCGCTGTGGGCATTTATGAATATTACGCAGACCTCTTAAACACCGGCACTAATATTAAACTCACCCTGCAACTAATGAAATATATCGCAACTCATGATCGGCCAAGTCGCACCAGTCTTTGTTTTTGCGGACAAAAAGTAAAATTTCGTAGATGTCATCGCGATGCATTTGATAAACTTAAGCTCATCGGAGATAGTATAGTATGTGATCATGCTCATGGTATTGCAAAAGCGGTGGGAATCGCCTAATAACAACTTTGCCAGTAAGGTGTTCTTGCATTTGTAAGGTCAAAAAATGCTTTACTGATGCTGTCAATTATCTTTTTTTATTATCATCTCCATCAATTCTGGCGTGTCCAACATCCTCTCAATCTCCATCTGCACAATCATCGCCACATCTTTCTTCACTTGCAAATAACTTTTCAACACGTCATGCGGTTCAACCTTTGAGAAAACCGGCAATTCTTTATACCGTTCCTGCTCCTGATTGAGGGCTTCATGATCGTTAATGATCTCGGCACAGAATGCCTTCAATTCAATCTTCTGATTTGGATTGTCTGCTACCATTCCCACAAATTCACCACTGGATAAGGAAGATATTTTACTAACCGGGATAGCAAGTTCTAATTGTTTGGATTTGGTGATAGACGTATCATTGCGATTGATGGCAATACTCTGACGGTCTTGGAGGATCTTTCCGAATTTTTCAGAAAGTTGTTTAGCTGTATCACCGCTCACTTGCCCGCTGATGATATTTCCCACGATGTTCATAATTACTTCGGCTTGTTCTTTCCCATAATGCAGTTTCAACTGACTGGCATCCTGTACGGCCAAAGTTGTGGCGACTTTATTGGAACGAGCCGTGGCAATCAAGTTATCCATCCCATTGAAATAGATGGTTGGAAACTCATCGAATATCAGGCTGCTTTTATTGCAGTTCTTCTTATTCATTACCCTGGTAATGGCAGTTATATAAAGAGACAGTACCGCGCCATAAGTTTGCGTCTTTTGCGGGTTGTTACCCATGCAAACGATCTTTGGCTGTTCCGGATTGTTTATATCAAGGGTGAAATCATTGCCCGAAAGAATGTAATACAACTTCTCAGAGGATAGTTTGCTCAGGCTGATCTTGGCACTGGCTATCTGCCCCTCCAATTGCTCCTTTGCATCGTTCAGGTAGGCCGTTACAAAGGGATTAACCAATACTTCTATTTGTGGCTCGGCTCTCAGAATAGAAAACAACTTATCATATTCCACCTGTGCCAGTTCGATCACATGGGCAAGCGTACAGTATTTCCCGTTCTTGTATTTACACAGAAACCAAATAAGGGCAGTTACGAAATTGATTGGTGACTCGACAAAGAAATCGCCGCTCTTCTTTATCCACTCATGGTTCAATCCAAGCATGATCGTTCTGGAGGATTCTGCAGCGTCGGTAATATCATTCATCGTGGATGCGTCGAGCGGATTGCAACGGTGTGAACGGTTCAGGTCATCAAAATTGATGGCGTAGAATTGTGGCTGGACTTTATACCGGTGTCTATTCAGTAAATAATGGTTGTAAGCGATCTTCGACAAGTCATCAAATTTGAAATCATAAACAAACATGCTGAATCCTTTCTGGATGTGCTGTTTGATGATGTGCTGGATGATAAAATAGGATTTCCCACTGCCCGGCGATCCCATGATCAGCAATGCCCTGAATGGATTGATAATATTGATCCAGCTATTGCGGAATCTGCCTTTCAAATTATACCTGGCGGGTAGGTTAATAGAGAATTCATTACTCAGCAATCTTTCTTCCTGCGGAAATGTTTCATTGAGCGTATTAAATACGCTGTTGTTAAGTCGCAGACTAATGATCCTGGATAAAAGTGTGCCGCCTGTCAATACCAGCACAAAGCCGGTTATTGTAAGAGCCATGTATGCCATAGCAATAGACGTTACCTCTAGCTTTTGATTGAAGATGAGGAAACTTAAAAAATATAACAATATTCCTGTTACTATGTAAGCTGTTGCTGATTTAAATCCAAGCTTTTCGTCCTTCCGTCCCCTTGCACCAAAAAGAGAAATAACCAGGACAATCAACGCAATCAGTTTCGATTTATGGAAGTTGCTGAACAACCCCGTATTGTAAATATTTTGAAGCAGACGGTCGGTTATTCCCGAGCGAAGTTCCCATTGCTGAAATGCACCGTAACAATAGTAATAAAAATGAATTAACAGGACTGCTATACTTATCATCCTCGTCAGGTCAAGGATCTTCCTTAATCCCTGTTCATTCTCTCCGGTATGCATGATGTCTACATTTTAATTATGAATCTGATTTCCGTTTTTTCTTCCTTCGTTTTCTTAGCTCGAAAGGCACATACTGGTATTCTTCGGTTGGAGTAATAATGCCGTCTATTATTTTTGATAAATTGTTATCCTGCTGCTTGTTTTTATCAAGCGTTAATTCCATAGAATTGTTTTCGGAGATTTTGGTTTTGATGGGAGTTTTGGGATTAGATACATTCTGAACTATGCCACATTTTTCAAGGATCGCTTTGGCACTATAATCTTTACCAATATCACTGCCGTTGAATACACATTTCGTGTTGTGGTCTATATAGGTCAATCCATAGATAATACCATTATCATTTTCCCGGATCACCAAACTGATTTTTTCCTTTTCCAATGCTTGTTTAAAGGCTTGCAAATTCCTGGGTAGTTTAAACATGATCCAGTCAATAGAAGTCTTCAGACTCTTTCTAAATTCCTGCTTCAGTATTTCATTTTCTTTAAACCTTTTCTCTAGGAAATTAAGGGTCGGCTGACTGTAAATAGAACTGGCTTTTATCGGCACACCGATCTTGTTTCCTTTTTCGTCCAGCACCCGGTAAACCAGCCCTCTTTTCTGGTAAATGATCCCTTCTTCTTTGCCCCGGTCGGCGATCAGGTTATAGAGCTTCAGTATGGCGTTTAGTTCTGCGAGGGAAGCATATTTGTATCGGGGAAGAACGGCATCCAGCACATTCGTGATTCCCCTTTTTGTGCCCGATTTTCCATAAGTCATTTTCTGGGCGTTTACAGGGCGCATTTCCTGAACTTCAGCTTTCCCCTGCGTTTCGGCTTTTTGAAGATTATAGGCCGCTTCCAGCTCTTTCCGGGCGGTGTTGGACTGATTCCTCCCTATATTATGCAGGGAGATCCTTTTCCCATCCTTTTGGATATTGGTACTGACGATATGGATATGGGGATGACCGGCATCCCTGTGCTGGTAGACCAAATAGGGCTGGCTACCGAATCCGATCTTCTCCATGTAGACAGATGCTATTTCGACCAGTTTTTCCCGCCCGATCTTTTCCTCCAGTCCGAAATTCAGGGAGATATGAACCGTATTGGTAGTGGCCCTTTTATTCAGGTCTATCAGAGACTGAAAACGCCCCAGTTTTTCATAGAACTTTAGCTGCCCTGGCTCCTTCAAAAAATGGTGGGCATAAATGCATTCTGCCTTGCCCTGCTTCATCTTCTGCTCATTATAATTGAGCGCTCGCCGTATGCTTTTGGGTACGGTTATTTTTGCGACCATTGCTCATAGATTTGGTTCATCCTTTCTACAATTTCATCGACCTTTTTCATGAACAATTTCTTGCTGGCTTCATTCAAAATTGCCCAGGCTTTGATTTGGGGATCATGGTCGAGCGTGTGGAGCTTATGAACAGACTGATTGAAGTTGTTTCCAATGGCATTCAATTCCTTTTTCAACAGGAACATTTCTTCTAAAAAATCATCAGCAGATTGATTGCGGTATTTGATCGTGACGGGTTCTTTTAAAAGTACATCTCTTGAATACTCGCTCAGACTATTGCACTGGGCCTTACCGCATAGCCGGTTTAGTTTTTCCCTTTCTTCCTGATTAAGCCTTATAGTCAGGATATGGGATCTGATTGAGATTACTTCTTTCATCACTATTTCATTTTCACACTTACCAGAAATCCTTTATTCCTCTGTCACCCTACCCCGAAACGACTCCGGAGTGAAGGGCAAGATGCCCCAAACGTATTACGTTTGTACATCTTGCCGGTTGCAGATTTAGCAACCTGGAGCTTTTATAAAGTTAGAATGTTGAAGAATCGCAAAAAATACCTGTTCAAATTCTGAAGGGGTGATTGTTCGTTTTCCAAAATAGCTTTGTGTCTGAAATAAATTATTGTTTTACTTTTTAAATGTGTTGTATGAGTAGTGCAGTGAACAAGGAAAAATCAAAGATTTTTGAAACGATTCTAAGCAGTCCGGGTATGACCGAAAAATGCAAAATCGTTTTACAGTTAAGCAGGCAAAATGTACTGTTGCTTGGCCGTCTGATTGAGGCAGGATTGCTAACAAAAGAGCAACCTTTTGAAGATGCGATTATTCATGCGTTGCCGAATGAATCCGGGGAGGAGTTTAGGGTAATTCATGAGGAGATTTTAAGGAAAGCGGATCTGACTGAATTTTACGAAAGACTGAAGTCCATTTAAGGTCATCATTCTACAAAAGAAATCTGTATAGAATTCTTTAAGCCTGTATCAATGCAGGCTTTTTTCTTAGGATGAAAAAGGATGGTGGCTGTTGTTGTAGACTGAACAAAAAAAGGGGCTATAGCAACCCCTCATCTGCGAATGAATAGAATCCCTCGGAGGTAATGATTAAATGATCTAAGACCTTAATATCAAAATAACTTGCAGCCTCTTTAATTTTTAAAGTCAGTTCTTCATCAGCCCTCGAAGGTTTCAGGCTGCCGGAAGGATGATTGTGAACCAGTATCATTCCACAGGCTGCTACTTTGATGGCGCCTGCTAAAATCAATCTTGGATCAGCTACAGTTCCCGTAATGCCACCTTGCGAAACTGCCAGGATCTGAAGCACCCGGTTTGACCTGCTCAAGAATAAAACTTTGAATTCTTCCAGCAATTCAATTTTATTCTGGTTCCAGTAATGAAGGCAAACTTTGTAGCCATCAATGGAGGAGGAAATAAGCGGTCTTTCGGAAACTTTACAGGTTGCTTTTTTCTTGTAAACAATGTCGATTTCTGATACATTGTTCAATACTTCCAGGCTTAGATTGTTTTCCATAATCGTAGTTTTTAAATGTTTGAAAATTGATTATGGAACCGCTCCCGCTTTTGGGCAATAAAGGCAAGGAAGCAACGGAATAAATAGTATCTGAATCGGTATAGGAAAGCATTTCTTTATGCCGGAATTTCCTTGCCGCTTCAGCAGCCCGAAAGCGAACTTTGTGCAGGAATTAATGAGGAAAAAACACTTGGCCTTATCTTTGAAAAGACAAAATTATTTAGAATGGAAATGGAAGTTTCGAACCGATATGTAACAAAATTTCCTGATTGTCTCAGAAATTCTCGTGGGGATTTACAATTAGGACCCGTTTATCTGAGATACCTGGGATATGAAAATATTCCTTCCTTACTTACGATTTATGAATTAGAAAAGCCATCAGTTCTTGCTCATACTGAAATTAGCAAGATGATCCATGAGTTGGATAAGCAAGATCAAAACGAATATGCAGTAAAAGGAATCTTTAGTCTGGCAATTGCTCATTTCGAAACCATGTTGGCCGACCTGATAAAAAAAGCGATTCAATTCTACCCTCAAAAGTTATCGGCTCTCAGAAACAGGGAAGGGAAAACGATAAATGTTCATCAGGATATCTTTAACAAAGGAAACCTATTGGAGGGAATAATTGAAACTGAAATTAACAGGTTAAGTTATGCTGATATTGCCACACAATTGAAGTCTTTTAGTAACGTCCGCCTGTCCTTGCGCTTTGGGTTTAGCCACACCAACAGCTATCATGGTGGGTGTTGGAAAAGGGGCGGAAAATGGCATCCTAATTAAAGATGCCGAAAGCCTGGAAATGGCACATAAAATAAACGCTATTGTGCTGGATAAAACCGGTACGATCACAGAAGGGAAACCTACAGTCAATGAAATAATATGGACGGTCGGTCAGGATAGCGATTTACATAAAAAACTTTTATACAGTATTGAAAACGCTTCTGAGCATCCACTGGCTGAAGCGGTAGTGAAGAAGATGAAGGAGTCTGGTAAGCCGGTTAAATTGGAAAGTATAGATAGCCTTACTGGTCAGGGTATTCAGGCAAAACATAATGATGAATATTATTATGTTGGTAACTGGCAGTTAATACAGGAAAAGCAATTGCACATAGCCGAATGGATGAGGCAAAAAGCGAAAGCATGGATGAAAGAAGCAAGTACTGTGATCTATTTCGGTGACAGCGCGGAAGTGTTGGCAGTAATGGCTATTGCCGATCCCATAAAAGAAAGTTCAGTGCAGGCTGTACGCACGCTTAAAAATATGGGCATAGAAGTATTCATGCTGACCGGTGACAATGCTCAAACTGCTGCTGCAGTTGCCCGGCAAGTAGGTATCCAGAATTTTAAAGCAGAAGTTTTACCCGCAGATAAGGCTGCTTTTGTAAAGTCACTGCAAAAGGAAGGTAAAATAGTAGGTATGGTTGGAGATGGAATTAACGACAGCCATGCCCTGGCCGAAGCTGATGTAAGCATCGCTATGGGCAAGGGTTCCGACATCGCGATGGATGTTGCAAAGATGACACTGATGGGAAGTGATCTTGGCAAGATACCTGCTGCCATTCGTTTAAGCCGGAAAACAGTAATGGCTATCAAGCAAAATCTTTTCTGGGCTTTTATTTATAATATCATAGGTATTCCACTGGCAGCAGGAGTTCTATATCCCATCACTGGATTTTTATTAAATCCAATGATCGCGGGTGCAGCAATGGCCCTAAGTTCAGTAAGCGTAGTAAGTAATAGCCTGCGATTAAAATGGAGCAAATTATACAGTTAATAAATATAATCACAATGGAAAAATTAAAATTCAAGACAAACATCAATTGTAGCGGTTGCGTTGCTAAGGTTACCAATCAGCTCAATGAGACGGTTGGCGAAGGAAACTGGAGTGTTGATACTAATAATCCCGATAAACCATTAACCGTCACGAATACAGATAAGACAGCGGATCAAGTTTCCGCAGCAATTAAAAAAGTAGGGTTTAAGGCTGAAGTTGTAGAAGATTAACCAGCAACCAGTGGCAGTGCCTGTTTACGGCACTGCCTTACCTTTGTGGTATTATGAATGCATTTCGATCCATAGGGCACCTACTTACGCGCTTGCTTAAAGCAATTTTCCTTTGCAAAAAAGATTGTTGCAAATAGACCTGAATTGGGGAATTCCGTTCTCCCCGAGCCACCTTTTTTACTTGACGCCCGCAACTCCTTTTGATTTGGGCAAAACTAGGTAACTTTTTATTTCAGACTGAAAATCAATTAGTCATATATGGTTTAACCCAGTGTTGAAAGCATTTTTAGTTTTCAACACCATTGATTCTGAAGCTGGTACGGATTTTATGCGTGATTCAATAACAACGCATGCAGTGAAAAAACTGTCCAGCTTCATATTACTAATACTCTATTTCAGCTCCGCTGTGGGCACTGCTGTCCATCAGCATTATTGCATGGGTGAGCTAGTGGGCATGTCCATATTCAATACAAAAAACAAGGCTTGCGGAAAATGTGGAATGGAAAAACATACCGAAGCAAGTAAAGATTGTTGTAAGGATGTTTCAATAGTAATAAAATCAGGAGACTCTCATACTTTTTTCCAACCTGTGTATGATTGTAATTCATTCTGTCCTGCACTACCGGAAATCAATTTTACTATTTGTGACGTTAGAGTAAATCCGCATAACAACACCACAACATACCGGGCCCATAGCCCGCCTTTATTAAAGCATCCTCTTTTTCTCCGGTTCAGTTGTTTCCGCATTTGATCTTCTCAAAGGCAGTGTGTTATTGCTACATGCATTAACCTATTGTCCTTTTTATTTTGCTTTCAATCCTCAATCACCCAGATAGGGTTCAACATTTTAAATACTTATTATGAAAACGATTATCAACTTTACTCTTATTGCAAGCGTGGTACTTTTTATGACCTCATGTTCTAAGGACGATGACCTCAAGTTGCAACCACATGACGATAACAGGATGATGGACTCAATGCACGCGATGATGAGCCGGATGGAAGCTACGCCTGTAACAAACGATCCCGAAATTGATTTTCCAAAAATGATGATTATGCACCATCAGGGAGCTATCAACATGGGTCAGGTGTTGATCCAGGAAGGAAAAAACGATTCGCTGAAACGATTCGCCCAGAAAATGATCGATGCGCAGCAAATGGAAATTGAAGAAATGAATAACATATTGGCATCTGTGTCGGTTAACAACAATGTTCCTGCTTTTTCAAAGGAACAAATGGATCACATGATGAAAATGGACCAGATAGCAGATATCCAATTAATAACCGGCGACCTCGATAGTGATTTTGCAACGCTGATGATTCAACATCACAATGCCGCCATAGAAAATTCAGAAGCCTATCTTTTATATGGCGATCACGCTGGCTTACTGGAAATGGCAATGAAAATGATTGATGACCAAAAAAAAGAGATCAAGGAACTATCAGATTGGCTAAAGAGTAATAAACGATAGTTATGATGAATTAATAAAATAAAAGTATGAATAAGATAGTAATGCTGGCGATTGTTTTGTTAGGCGTGTCCGTGTCGGTGCTTGCCCAGCATGAACATCATAACGCCCCTGCACAACAGGATACTACTGTAAAAGCAAAAAAGAAAACAGCAAAGCCGCGAATGAGGAAGACCGCTAAGGACACCATGAGTATGCACCAAATGCATCGTGATCCTGCAATGGATATGGACACAGGCATGCATTCGATGGATGTGCCGATGACGCATGCTTTTTCCCTCAATTTGCCTATGAACCGTAATGGATCAGGAACAGGTTGGTTGCCCGACTCATCGCCTATGTACGGTTATATGATCCATTCAAAAAAATGGATGTATATGGTGCACGGGAGCGTATTCGTTCGCTACAACAACCAAAACTTTAATAATGATGGCAAAAGGGGCGATTCCCGCTTAGATGCTCCTACCTGGTTTATGTTTATGGGTCAGCGAAAAGTTGGTGAAAAAGGATTATTTCATTTTAGCTCTATGTTTTCACTCGATCCCGTTATTGAAGGAGGCAGAGGATACCCATTGCTGTTCCAGACCGGTGAAAGTTATAAAGGCCAGCCTTTAATTGACCGCCAACATCCTCATGATCTTTTCTCTGAACTATCCATAAGCTATTCGCATGCATTTACTAAAAATGTCGATGCATTTGTCTATGCCGCTTATCCCGGTGAACCAGCATTGGGCCCGGTTACTTTTATGCACCGCCCTTCGGCGCTGGACAATCCTAATTCACCGATATCACATCACTGGGTAGATGCCACGCATATAACATTTGGTGTAGTTACTGTCGGTGTGCGCGCAGGTAAATTCAAACTCGAGGGATCTTCGTTTACGGGCAGAGAGCCCAATGAAGAACGATATGGTTTTGATAAGCCGCGGTTCGATTCATGGAGCGGGCGACTTTCTTTTAATCCCACACAGAACTGGGCTTTGCAGGTTTCGCATGGTTATGTAAAAAGCCCGGAAGAACTACACCCCGATGAGAATATAAATAAAACTACTGCTTCAGCTATTTACAGTGTTGATTTGGGAAATGAAAGTATGTTAAATGCGACGGCATTATGGGGAATGAACAAGCAGAATGGCCATGATGGAGAAAACGCATACATGGTAGAAGGATCATGGAGAAAGCGAAAGGCAGCTATATACACGCGGTATGAATTCACGGAGAAATCGGCCGAAGAGTTAGTGCTGGAACCGGCGTTTGAAGAACATGACGTTTTCGGTATACACGCATTTACATTGGGAGCAAATTATGACTTATGTGAATGGCGCAAGACTCGATTGGCTGCCGGTGGGCAATGGAGTATTTACGGAGCGCCTGAATCATTAAATGGTTTTTACGGTAAAAGCCCAATGGCATTCCAGGTATACATACGGATATACCCCGCTTTAATGAAAATGATGAACATGAAGTAGATAAAATTATTATAGACGAAAATTATTCTTATGAAACAAGATGAACATAAAACGATGCAACATCATCGCGGAGCGGGTACGATGAAGGATTATTCATCACCACTAGAGCAAAAAAAGCATTACAGGAAATTTGGGCTCATGGTTGTCCTGTCTTTTATTGCCATGTATGTATTGATGTATTCCATGGTTGATGCCTTCTCTAATGTTTTTCCAAATGTAAACCAGTTTTATATGGCTGGCCTGATGGCCGCTCCAATGGCATTAATCGAAATTTTAGTAATGAGCTCCATGTACTTGAACAAGAAACTAAATGCACTAATCATTGGTGGCAGCATCGTGTTGTTGATTGCATTCTTTATCGGTATCAGGCAACAGGTAGCTGTTTCGGATAAGCAATTCCTGAAATCAATGATACCGCATCATGCCGGCGCAATTCTTATGTGCGAACAAGCAAATATAACAGACCCAGACATCAGGAAACTATGCACAGAAATTAAAGAAAGTCAACAAAGGGAAATTTCACAAATGAAGGCCAAATTAAATGAGCTAAAAAAATAATACTTCATTAATAACAATAAAATCTTGCATTATGGCGTGTCAAAATAATCAAAAGGACGAGAAATATACCTGCCCCATGCACCCAGAAGTACAAAGTGATCAACCGGGAAATTGTTCAAAATGCGGGATGAAATTGGTTGAAAAAACCAGCAAGGGAAATCCCAAATTCTATAGCTTATTAGTCGCATTTTCATTGATACTTTTTTCTTGTAATGATAATGCATCAAAAAATGATGAAAGCTCTGATACTACAACTACGGCAAAGCAGGGTGATACATCTTCTCCAACCTCACCCCGAGCTACGAGCGCATCAAATGAGCTTATGAGTGGGATGAGCAGTATGATGCAGGATATGAAAAGTATGCAACACACGGGCGACCCTGATCACGATTTCGCCATGATGATGAGTCGCCATCATAAAGGCGCGATTGATATGGCTGCTGTTCAAGTTGATAAAGGAACGGATAACGCATTGAAAAGAATTGCCCGAAAAATCAGAGACGAGTCGGAGACTGAAAACAAAGAGCTGCAGGATTTTCTTGCCTCGCACAAAGGAAATAAGAAATCCAATTTCGCAGAAAAGTCTATGGCCATGATGGAAAACTCCATGAGCAATCATAGCATGACAGGAAATACCGATGCAGATTTTGCTTCAATGATGATCCAGCATCATAGGGATGGTATCGAAATGGCCAAGGAATACCTTAAAACAGGTACCGCTTCAACGCCAAAAAAAATAGCTAACAAAATCATATCAAACCAGCCAAAGGATATCAGGGAACTGGAAGACTGGAGAAATAGTAACAAGTAAATGTTAAATAAATTTAAAAACAAAAATTATGGCACACGAAAAAAATCAATCTTTATTGGAAGCGCTGAATAATTGCGCTGCCGAATGTAATCATTGTGCAACAGCCTGCCTGGACGAGCAAGATGTCAAAATGCTTGCCCGGTGTATAAAATTGGATATTGATTGCGCCGCAATATGCCACCTTACTGCAGCCTATGTTGCAAGAGGCTCTGAACATGCGAATCATTTGCTGAGGGAATGTGCTGAGATCTGTGAAGCCTGTGCACAGGAATGCGAAAAACATGCAAAGCATGGAATGGAACATTGCAGAACCTGCGCCGATGCATGCAGGCATTGTGCAGAGGAATGTATGCAAATAGCAGCCTAATAAAGACAGTAGTAGATGCGGAGTGGGATCTCTACTCCGCATCTATTAAATTGACAACCATACATTTAGAGTACAGTCTTCCTAATTGAGGGGTCAATTAAATGTAAAACGTAGCTAAAATTTTGTAAACATCTTAGAAAAAAATAACCTTAGCTTTGAGGCTTGTTCATGAAAAAGTTCGTTGTACTCATATTGGCATTTCTTTATCTCAGCTCATCTGTTGGGGCAACGGTACATTTTCATTTCTGCATGGATAAGCTTGTAAGTTGGGGCCTTTGGCATGATAAGGATGACAAATGCGGAAAGTGTGGCATGGAGAAAAGCCGTGACAAAGATAACGGCTGTTGCAAAGATGAGCATAAACAGGTTAAGCTTGAAAGCGACCACAAAGGTGCCCCTACATATTTGCTATCAGAGTTAGTTGCTCTTGCACTCCCGGCTCCTGTGTTTGAGGTGCCAGATATAAATCTCCCAACTGTCACAGAACGAAATCCTCTGACTCATGCTCCTCCCCGAAGTTGTGACATAGCTGTTTACATTCGTAACTGCGTTTTCCTTATTTAAAGCTTGTTTAAATAAATGCCGGACAAATGATTGTCGGGCTAATGGCATTTCATGCCTGTAATGTCACATCTATATAATTCCTAAAAAAACGCGTATGACGCGCACAATTATCAGTGTTATGGTTGCAGCAATTGTACTTGCAGCCAGTTCATGCCGTAAGCATAAAATGGATATGGACATGGAAAAAAACATTAATTATCCGGCCGCCTATGTTGTGAACGGTGAAAATGGTACGCTTTCGGTCATTAAACTGGCCGACAATACTGTTACAGAAACGATAGAATTGATGGAGAGTAACAATAGCATGCCGATGTGGCCTCATCATATCTATAAGCATCAGGCAATTGATATGACACATTTAGCCATTGCTGCACCCGGAATGGATTTAAGTGCCGGGCATTCCGGGGCAATGCCCGGCATGAAAGGTAGAATATTGATTATGGATGCAGTGAAGGGCATGATGGTGAAAGAGTTGGAAGTACCAGTTATGAATCATAATGCCGTGTACTCTCCTGATGGCAAGGAAGTATGGACATCCCAGATGGGAATGTCTGGAAAAGTCCTGGTGTACGATGCTACCACGTATGCTTTAAAAAGTACGATCAATGTAGGCATGGAACCCGCCGAGGTGACCTTCTCTTCGGACGGCACTAAAGCTTATGTGGCGAATGGAGGTGATGATAATATCAGCGTCATTAATCCTTCGACAAAAGCTATTATTACCACTATTGCGGTTGGTGATAACCCGGTAGCTGCATGGGTAGGTAATGATGGAAAAATGTATGTCGATAATGAGGATGGGCAAACTATAAGCGTTATCAGTGTTGCCAGTAATACGGTGGTGCAAACAATTAACCTTGGCTTTATGCCTGGCAGTGTGGCACACAATGCTCACAAGAAAGAGTTATGGGTGACTGATCCTGAAAACGGAAAGGTGCATTATTATAGATGGGATACCGGTATGGGCAGTTGGATGCATGACAATGCATTCAATACCGCATCCGGAGCCCATGCTATTGCCTTTACCAATGACGGAGATGTCGCCTATGTAACCAACCAGGCATCAGCAAGTGTTTCTGTAATAAATGTTACCGCACACACCAAAATAAAAGATATACCTGTAGGTAAAAAACCGAACGGGATTCTTATTAAATATTGAATAAAAAAATAAAAAAATGAAAACAATCAAATCGCTATTTATCGCTGTATTGCTATTCACTTCAGCGTCTGTATTCGCTCAAACCAAAACCGATTCTTTTAAAGTGTATGGCAATTGCGGTATGTGCAAAAACCGGATAGAAAAAGCTATTAAACTGGAAGGTGTCACTGCCGCTGTATGGAATGCTGATACGAAAGAAATGGTTGTTACTTATGACAGTAGCAAAATCAGCAATGATGATATTCAAAAGAAAATTGCAGCGGTTGGTCACGATACGGAGAAATACAGTGCAGATGATAAGACTTATAAAAAACTTCCTGGGTGCTGCTTGTATGACAGAAAAAAGGCAGATAAAAACCCTGATCATTCAAGTCATCAACATTAATAAATTTTCAAATAAATTTTTATGAAAAAGATATTTTTTGCCTTAATAGTTATTGCATCGATCACATTTATTGCCTGCAATAATAATAAGCCGGCAGAAACCGCAGATGCTGAAAAAATGAGTAATGACAGCACATCCCAAGCCAATTCATCCGATGATAACGACATAAAAACAGTGGCTGTTACCTACTCCAATGTAGATCCTAAAGTAGCTGCTTCCATAAAAGAGATTGTTGACCATTACCTGCATATTAAAAACGCGTTGGCAAATGACAACAGCGAGGAAGCTGCCAATGGCGGGAAAGCTATGTTCGCAGTCATGGGTAAAATTGACAAATCCTTATTCACTGCTGAACAGAAAAAGGTGTATGACGATAACGAAGAGGACTTGAAAGAGCATGCTGAACACATGGAGCATAATGCAGGTAAGATTGATCATCAGCGTGAACACTTCTCCATGATGAGCGAGGATGTGTATACTTTAGCGAAAGCCTTTGGCGGCGGAAAAACTCTTTATCATGACCATTGCCCCATGTACAACGACAACAAAGGTGCCATGTGGTTAAGCGAAACGGTGGAAATCAAGAATCCATACATGGGGAGCAAAATGCCGAAATGCGGTAAGGTGCAGGAAAAAATTCAATAGTAAAAGCTGTTATGCGTGTGTTTAAGAAAATAGCATTGGGCTTATTAATTCTTTTTGTTTTAATACAATTTATTCCAAGAAGTGTAAACAAAAGCCTGGAGATATTATCTGCGGATATAGTGAATAAATATCAGATTCCTGTGGAAGTAAAAGCAGTGCTAAAGAAAGCCTGTTATGATTGTCATAGCAATAATACAGAATACCCTTGGTATGCTCAGCTGCAACCGTTCCGACTGATTCTTGACAGGCACATAGAAACCGGTAAAGAGGAATTGAACTTTAGTGAATTTGGGAATTACTCTGAAAAAAAGCAATACAACAAGTTCAATTCAATTGGAGAGTCGATCAGGAAGGGAACTATGCCACTCAAATCTTACCAGGTGATGCACTCAAGTTCAAAATTAACGGACGCGGAAAAAGTGATGGTGTTACAGTGGGTAAATGATATACGCAATATGATCAAAGCGCAAAAAGAATAAGGCAAATTATTAAAAACAATTTATGGTTCACAGGATTATAGAATGGTCACTTCGCAACCGGTTTATTGTACTACTGCTTTCTGCGGGGTTATTCACCTGGGGATTTTTTGCTGTAAAGAAAAATCCAATTGATGCGATTCCTGATCTCTCGGAAAACCAGGTGATTGTTTTTACAGAATGGATGGGCCGGGGACCACAATTGATCGAGGACCAGATTACTTATCCATTAGTGACCAACCTGCAGGGTCTTCCACGCATCAAGTATGTCCGTGCCACTTCCATGTTTGGTATGAGTTTTATTTACGTCATTTTTAATGATGATGTAAATATTTATTGGGCAAGGGAAAGAGTTCTTGAAAGATTAAGTACCGTGTCACGGTCATTACCTACAGGAGTAGCTCCGCAGTTAGGACCGGATGGAACGGGAGTAGGCCATATACTTTGGTACACGCTTGAAGCCCCTGGTATGGATTTAGGTGAACAACGGGCCTTGCAGGATTGGTATATAAAATTCGCATTACAAAACGTGGAAGGTGTGAGCGAGATAGCATCCTTCGGTGGCTTTCAGAAACAATACCAGGTCACGGTCAATCCTAATAAACTACTGTACTATCGCCTTTCGGTTTCCGATGTGATCAATGCAGTGCGAAGCAACAACAATGAATCGGGTGGAAGAAAATTTGAACTAAGTGATATAGGATACATTATCAAAACCTCGGGTTATCTCAAATCAATTGACGAGATTGAAAATATTCCTGTGAAAACGCAGAATAGTATTCCCATCCGTGTTGCCGATGTTGCAACCGTACAAATGACTGGCGAAACCCGGTTGGGAATTTTTGATCAGAACGGTGAAGGTGAACGGGTCGGCGGTATCGTGGTAATGCGGTATGGTGAAAACGCGGCCGCCGTTATTGATAATGTAAAAACGAAAATGCTGGAAGTAGCCAAGGGATTTCCGGAAAAAGTGAGATTCGACATCGTATATGATCGCGGTGAACTGATCAAAGAGTCGGTTAATTCCATCAAACGAACACTTATTGAAGAAATGATTGTTGTTTCCCTGGTGGTAATCATTTTTCTTTTCCACTGGCGCAGCGCCTTAAGTATTATCATACAAATACCTATTACTCTTGCAGCGAGTTTTATCCTTCTTAATGCTTTTGGTATTTCATCCAACATTATGTCGCTAACAGGTATTGCACTTGCAATCGGTGTGATCGTGGATAACGGAATTATCATGAGTGAGAACGCTTATAAACACCTGGCAGAAAAGTATGAAGTATGGCAAAAACAAAATAAAGAAGAGGCTTAATTATGAAAAAGATCAAAAAAATATTTACAAAATCACCGCCCTGGATTACCGAAGAAGAACGGTTAAAGGTTATTGAAGGATCAAGCAAGCAGGTGTCACGTGGTGTATTTTTTGCGACGGTTATCATCATTACTTCTTTTCTTCCGGTGTTTATGCTAACCGGCCAGGAAGGTAAATTGTTTCACCCCCTTGCTTACACAAAGACGTTCATCCTGATCGTAGATGCTTTGTTGGTGATTACGCTTGCGCCTGTGCTCATTTCTTTTTTCATGAAAGGGAAATTCAGGCCTGATAATGCTAATCCTGTCAATAGGATTCTGGAGAGAATTTATACACCGATTATAAAAGGCGTATTAAAATGGCGAAAGACCACGATTGCTATTAATATTATCGCACTCGTGATTACGATACCGCTGCTTCGCAGTCTTGGATCAGAATTTATGCCTCCGCTCGATGAGCAAAGCGTTTTATTTATGCCGATAACGCTGCCAGATGTTTCTAATGGGGAGGCAAAACGGATTTTACAAGTGCAGGATAAGATCATCAAATCTGTGCCGGAAGTAGACAAGGTATTAGGAAAGGCTGGCCGTGCCAGTACCGCAACGGATAATTCGCCGATCAGTATGATCGAAACGATTATCATGCTAAAGCCAAAGTCCGAATGGCGAACCGGAATTACTAAAAAAGATATTATTAATGAACTGGATGCAAAACTTCAAATACCTGGGGTAGTCAATGGTTGGACGCAACCAATCATCAACCGTATCAATATGCTGGCAACCGGCATTCGTACCGATGTTGGTGTAAAGGTTTACGGGCAAAATCTGGATACCCTGGCTGCTGTCTCTGAAAGAGTAAAAAAAGTGTTGGAAGGCACACCCGGCATTCGTGATTTATATGTAGAACCAATTACTGGGGGAAAATATTTATCGATCAATCCAAGACGGGAAGATATGAGCCGTTATGGGCTGAGTATTGATGATGTAAACCAAACCGTAGAATCTGCTTTAGGGGGTGCATCCATAGGAAATACCGTAGAAGGACGCCAGCGATTCTCCATTAATGTCCGGTTGGCGCAGGATTACCGCAACAGTGTCGAGCGCATCAAACGAATTCCACTGATGTCACCGGCTTTTGGCGAAGTGCCATTGTCAGCAGTCGCCGATATTGCTTTTGAGAATGGTCCGCCGATGATCACTTCTGAAAATGCAATGTTACGCGGTGCAGTATTATTTAATGTTCGGGACAGAGATCTGGGAAGTACCGTAAAAGAAGCGATTGATAAAATGAACCAGGCGAATGGAGTTTTGCCACCTGGTTACTACGTAGAATGGAGCGGCCAGTATGAAAATCTAATTAGAGGTCAGCAAACATTGCTATGGATTGTACCTATTGTACTACTTATCATTTTCTTCTCTCTTTATTTTGCTTTTCGTTCCATCAGGGAAGCTTTTCTCAGCCTTATCACCGTTCCTTTCGCACTAATTGGCGGGGCCTATATCATTTATTTCTGGGGAGTTAATTTATCGGTGGCAGTAGCGGTAGGATTTATTGCCTTGTTTGGTATTGCTGTAGAAACCGGTATTGTAATGGTTATATACCTCAATGATGCTATGCAGCAACTGATCAAACAAAAAGGCAATTCCAGGGAAACGATTACAAAAGAAGATTTACGCCAATACGTTATCATGGGTGCTGCCAAACGATTACGGCCCAAACTGATGACAGTAAGCGTATCACTGTTTGCATTAATACCTATTCTCTGGAGCAGCGGTGTTGGTAGCGACGTAATGAAACCTATTGTACTCCCGATGATAGGCGGTGTATTAACTTCTGCCACTCATATTTTACTGGTTACACCTCTTATCTTTTTAATGACAAAAGAATATGAATTGCGCAAATACGGAAAACTCGAAATACATGAAGCACATCACTAAATATACGCTAGTGTTTTTATTGCTATTGCCGATGCATTTGTTGGCACAACAAACACCGGTATTAACACTGGACAGCATCTTACAACGGATTGATAGAAATAACGTATTGCTGCAGTCTTATGGCCTTAAAGCAGAAAGTTATAAATACAGCGCTGATGCCTCTACCGCATGGATGCCGCCAATGGTAGGGCTTGGAACATTCATGACACCATACCCCGGCCAAATGATCATGGAACCAAGGGATAAAGGCAACCTGATGTTGCAGATAGAGCAAGAGATTCCGAACAAAGCAAAGTTGAATGCACGGAAAAGATACATTGAATCGCAAGGCAATATTGAAAGGGCTACAAGAGATATCACGCTCAATGATTTTAAAGCACAGGCAAAACGATTATACTTCAACTGGCTGATTGCCAAACAGCGTACAAAAGTGTTGCAGGAGAATGAAAGAATTATGGTAACGATGAAGAAAATTGAAGAAGTCAGGTACCCTTATAATCAGTCACAACTCGGCAGTGTATATAAAGCGGACGCCAAAATTGAAGAGAATCGTAACATGATCCGCATGCAGGAGGGAACTATTGCAAAAGCCAGGGCATGGATGAACAGCTTGATGAATGCGCAAGGGAATGAACCTTTTGAGGTGGATACTACTTACCTGCCTCAATTTAATCCGGCCGGTTCGTATGATACAGCGTCACTTTCTGGTGTAAGGAAAGATGTACTAAAGATGAATGAAAGCATTCGTTCGATGCAATTGAATATTGCCAGCATGAAAAGCCAGCGAAAACCGGATTTCCGCATCCGGTTCGATCATATGTATCCTTTAGATGGTATGATGCCCAATGCCTACAATGTTATGGGCATGATCAGCATTCCTATTGCTCCGTGGTCATCTAAAATGTATAAATCGGAAATAAAAGCCATGCAATTCAATATCCAGGGCATGGAAAAAGAACGAACGGCCATGTTACAGGAAACGCAGGGCATGCTTTATGGGATGCAATATGAAATTGAGTCTATGCAGGCAAGGATAAAGGGATTGGAAGACAAAGTAATTCCTGCTTTGCAAAAAACGCTGGATGCAAACTTTATTACCTACCAGGAAAATAAATTGCCTTTGACACAGGTAATTGATGCGTGGGAGGCACTTGTTATGATGCAGATGAATGTGCTGGATGAAAAATTAAAGCTTTACGAAATGATTGTGGATTATGAGAAAGAATTATATCGTTAAAATATTAGTTGTACTTATTATCGCAGTCATCGGATTTGTTTCCTGCAAAAACAAATCTGGTAAGGGTATGCATGCAGCACATGAACAGGCACAGCAATATACCTGTCCAATGCATCCGCAGATCGTCCGGGATTCGCCTGGTAAATGTCCAATATGCGGGATGGATCTGGTACCTAAAACAGCAAACAAGGAATTATTAATTGACAGCAATATCGTATCTCTTGCAAAACCGGTAAATGCACAGGTAATTGCTACTATTCCGGTTATTTCTCCTGAATCAGGTACCCGGATTTTTTCTGTGGAAGTAAAGGGAACGATTACCTATGATACCCGCAATCAGACAAGTATTGCCAGTAGGGTGAGTGGTCGCATCGAAAAGCTCTACATCAAATACAATTATCAGCCGGTAAGGCAAGGTCAGCTTATCATGGAAATCTATTCACCTGATCTTGCCGCTGCACAAAGAGAATTAGTCTTTATTGCACGAACAGGTGTCAATGATAATATGCTATCAAAAGCAAAACAGCGTTTGCTGCTGCTTGGGATGCAGTCGGCTCAAATTGAGCAATTGATTAAAACAGGTAAGATCCTATACCGTGTACCGGTATACAGTAGTGTTGGCGGTTATATTCTGGAGAAACAAGTTGCTACAAATATTGCGAACAGCGCACCCGCTTCTTCAGGCAGTACAGCGGCAGGTAGTGATGGAATGGATAATATGGGCGGAAGTTCAACCACAACTTCTTCGGGCAGTTCAGCATCTGTTTCTTCATCCACTCCCGTTTTATTTCGGGAAGGTCAATATGTAAATGCAGGTCAATCCTTATTTACCATTTACCGCACAGGTAGCCTCGTAGCAGAATTTGCATTTAAGCCGGAATTAGCTGCACATATTAAAAGAGGTCAGAAATTAATTTTCCGTACAAATTTTTCTACCGAAGAGGTATACACTGGAAGCATTGGCTTGATACAACCTGTATTCCGAAGCGGTGAAAGTTTCACTTTGGCTCGGGTGTATATAAATAACAGCAAATTATTGCCTGGTCAATTGCTACTGGCTAATATACCGTTAGTGTACAACAAAGGATGGTGGCTTCCTAAAAAAGCCGTCTGGCAATCGGGAAATAAAGCCTTTGTTTTTAAGAAGCAAGATGACGTGTTTGTGCCGATGCAGATTGAAACGGGCGTTGAGGTGGAAGGTATGGTGCTGGTGACTACATCCATTGGGGACTGGAAAGTAGCAGAAAATGCGGCATTCCTCGTAGATAGCGAGAGTTTTATTAAAACAACTAATCAACCGCGAGACTAAAAATATGGAAAGAAAGAAATTTATAAAAACAGTGGCTTTTGTTGCGATGATTCCAGCCTTGCTGTTAACAGCGTGTAAAGACAAGAAGCCTGGGCAACAAGCGGGAGAAAAAAAGCAAACCTATACTTGTTCAATGCATCCGCAGATCATTCAGGAAGGACCGGGTACCTGTCCGATCTGTGGTATGGACCTGGTGCCCTTTGACAAAAACAATACAGACCCATTCCTCACTCTGAGCGAAAGCCAGATGGCGCTCGGAAATATAACCACGATGACTATCGGCAGCAGCGCTCTGGCTAATAGTAAAACATTGAATGGACGGTTAGCTATTAATCCCGAGCAAACAGCTTTTATTTCAAGTCGTGTTCCCGGTCGTATAGAAGTGTTGTATGCAAAAGAAACAGGTGTGAAGGTAAGTAAAGGTCAGACGTTGTATAAAATTTATTCAGAACAATTGGCGACGTTACAACAGGAATACCTGCTCGCTATAGCACAGGCACAGCAATTTCCGGCAGATGATCGCTTTCAACAAATTGAGAAAGCCGCACGCCAGAAGCTGTTATTATATGATCAGACTGAAACACAATTACAACAACTCATCAAATCCCAGAAAGTCGAACCGTATGTTTCCTATCCTGCACCTGTTGGCGGCTTGGTGGCTGAATTAATGGTAACAGAAGGCCAATATGTAACCGAGGGTGGAACTATAATGAGGATTGAAGGATATAATACTTTATGGGTAGAGGCAGATGTTTATCCCGCTGAAGCTTCAAACATTAAAGTTGGGCAAGCCGTGAAAGTAGTGATGCCCGGTTGGGAAGATCAGCCGCAAAATATGATAGTTCAGTTTGTCAACCCTTCTTTTCAAAGCAGTAGCCAACTGATGCAGGTAAGAGGAACTATCCCTAATCCAAATAATCAATGGCAGCCGGGATTACAGGCAAATATTTTATTGCCTGTTAAAAGTACGGGCAATGTACTGGCTCTTCCGGTAGATGCGGTGATAAGAGATGGCAAAGGCATGCATGTCTGGATTGAAGAAAGCAAAGGAAAGTTTGCTCCCCGTATGGTTAAAACGGGAATGGAAAATGAAAATCTGGTAGAGATCATCGAAGGATTGAAAGAAGGTGAAAAAGTAGTAATAACCGGCGCTTATCTTCTATACAGTGAATATGTGCTGAAAAAAGGAGCTGATCCTATGGCTGGACACAAACACGGGTAAATCAAGTATTCTAAATCATAAAATGTATCATCAATGAAACAAATAGTTAAGAGTGCAAAGTATTTATTGGTAGTCGTTATTCTGGCAGCATGTGGGAATAATAGTAGCAAAGAGAACAAAACAGAAAAAGACACGACCAACCATGCGGGACATGATATGGAAAAGAAAGGTAGTTCGTCCGGTAAAGTAAGTGTTGCCGATGATAAGCTGAACGCCGTATATCAGCATTATGTGCATTTAACGACAGCGTTGACAAACGGTGATGCAGCAGAGGCAAAAATTGCAAGCAATGTTATCGAAGCAGGTATGAAAGACATTCCCGGTGGAGCCTCAGTTGCAGCAAGTGCTGCGAGGATTACAACAGCACGTGACATTGAAGCGCAGCGGGCTGCTTATTCTGCATTAAGCAACGACTTTATTGCATTGGTTAAGAAATCAGGATTAAGTGGAGGGGAACTATATGTAGATTTCTGTCCAATGGCCTTAAATGATAAGGGTGCATATTGGTTGAGTGCAAATAAAGAAATCAGGAATCCGTACTTCGGCGATAAGATGATGACATGCGGAGAAATAAAAGAAACGATTCAGTAATCATATAAACATACATATGTCGAATTTCAAAAAGGTTTCTGTAAAATATATAACTGGTATTATGCTGCTGATCCTGTTTGCGGGAACTAACCAGCAATTGATGGCACAGTCAAGCGAAGTCTGCTATAATCCTAACCTGGTAAAAGATACCAGTAAAAAAAGTATCAAGTCAATGGCAGTAGCTATGGTTGGCAACGATTCTGTCAAGATTAGCTATCATTCCCCAGGTGTCCGAAAAAGAATTATTTGGGGTGGATTGGTTCCTTATGATGAGGTATGGGTAACGGGCGCACATGACGCTACCATCATGGAAATCGGTAAACCTTTTATTGTCGGTGGTAAGGAGATCCCTGCAGGCAAATATGCCTTCTTCACCATACCGGGAAAGAAAGAATGGACTGTTATTATCAATAAACAGTGGAAACAACATCTTGCCTCAGAGTATGATGAAAAGGAAGATATAGTTAGAGTGAAAGTAAAGCCAAAGAGAAATGGTCACACAGAACGATTACAATACTTTATAGAGAATACGCAAGACAACAACGGAAAAATTGCTTTAGCCTGGGAGAAAATAAGGATAGAGTTTCCCTTTACTATCAAAAACTAATAGATATGGAACACGATCATCATCAGCAAAAATATACCTGCCCCATGCATCCTGAAATTATACAGGACAAGCCGGGCAATTGCCCGAAATGCGGGATGAATTTAGTTCCGGTAAAACAAGATCGTGCTAACTCGGCTGGCCATCACCAACATAGTGATAAAAAACCGGTGACAGATCACGCAGGTCACACTTCTGGTGGTGCAGCAATTGCTAACTTAAATAGTGGAGCACAAGGTTTTCAAAAATACACTTGCCCCATGCATCCTCAGATTGTACAGGATGGGCCGGGTAAATGTCCTTTGTGCGGGATGACATTGGTACCAATTACAAGACATGGCACACACGATAGCCATCAGTCACACACTGGAGGTGTTGCTGATTTTAAGAAAAGGTTTTATGTAGTATTGGTACTGACTATCCCTATCATGCTATTATCGGAAATGATACAGCACTGGTTAAGTATCCAAATTAATTTTCCGGGGTCAAAATATGTTTTGCTGGCTCTTTCATCGGTTGTTTTCTTTTATGGGGGATGGCCTTTTCTCAAAGGTTTAGTTGGTGAAGTCAACGCGAAGAATCCGGGCATGATGACATTAATTGCGTTTGCCATTTCTGTAGCCTATATCTATAGCGTAGCAACCGTCGTTGGATTAAAAGGAATGGATTTCTTCTGGGAGTTGGCAACACTTATCCTCATTATGTTACTGGGTCACTGGATTGAAATGAAATCAGTTGCCGGGGCATCGAGAGAACTAGAATTGCTGGTTCAGCTAATGCCCGACGACGCACATTTAGTGGATGGAGAGAAAACAACAGATGTGAAGACGGAGACACTAAAAGAAAATGATATCATACTTATTAAACCAGGAGAAAAAGTAGCAGCAGATGGTATTATTACTGAAGGCGAAAGCTATCTGAATGAAAGCATGCTAACTGGGGAATCAAAGCCAGTAGAAAAAACGAAAGGCGATAAAATAATCGCTGGTTCCATCAATGGTAACGGTGCTATTAAAGTATCCGTATTACATGGGGCAAAAGACTCTTATTTGTCACAAGTGATAAAATTGGTGCAGGATGCGCAAAAATCAAAATCCAAAACTCAATTATTAGCGGATAAAGCAACAAGATGGCTGACGCTTATTGCAATTGTTTCAGGAATTGTCACTTTTCTTGTTTGGTACTTGTCCGGCAAAGAACTGGCATTTGCAATAGAAAGGATGGTAACGGTAATTGTAATTTGCTGCCCTCACGCCCTGGGACTGGCAGTTCCATTGGTAGTGGCAAAGTCAACGGCCATATCGGCAAAGCATGGTTTATTGATAAAAAACAGAACTGCATTTGAAAATGCAAGAAAGATAACTACGCTTGTATTTGACAAAACAGGCACATTGACTGTAGGGAAATTTGAAGCATCTAAAATTATTTCGTTGATAGCTGAGCTTTCGGAAAATGACTTGTTGAAGTTCGCAGCGGCATTGGAGCAAAATTCCGAACATCCTATTGCAACCGGGATTATGCAAAAGGCAAAGGATATGTCAATTTCAATTCCTTCCGTGCAAAATTTTAATGCCATCACCGGTAAAGGTGTGGAAGCTACTGTTAATGGTAAGGATATCAAAGTAGTGAGCCCGGGTTATTTAAAAGAGAAGAATATTTTATTCCCCGATAGTTTCAATATGGATGCCACGGAAACAACTGTCTTTGTATTAGTGAATGATAAACTTGCAGGATATATTGCATTGTCGGATACTATTCGGCTGGAGTCGGCTGAAGCTATTAAAACATTGCACGATAATAATATCAAATCAGTTTTGTTGACAGGTGATAACAGGCAGGTAGCTGAAAGTGTAAGTAAGAAACTGGGTATTGATGAATTCTACGCAGAGGTATTGCCTCATCAGAAATTGGAAAAGATAAAAGAGTTACAGGACAAAGGCGAATTCGTTGCTATGACAGGTGATGGAGTAAATGATGCACCTGCGTTGGCACAAGCAGATATTGGGATCGCTGTCGGCTCGGGAAGTGATATAGCTGCAGAAACGGCCGGAATTGTATTGGTAAATAGCAATCCCAAAGATGTTGTGAACTTAATTTTATTCGGTAAGGCCACCTATCGAAAAATGATTCAAAATCTGGTATGGGCAACAGGATATAATGTAGTTGCCCTACCCTTGGCGGCTGGTATATTATATAAAACAGGCATCCTGCTTAGTCCGGCTGCCGGTGCTGTCTTGATGAGTGTAAGCACAGTAATTGTGGCCATTAATGCAAGCATGCTTAAAGTAAAAGATAAAACATAGATATATTTAATTTTGGAACATCCAAGAGCTGAAAGCCTATGAGAATTATATTTTTTATAATTGTAGTCGGAATCGTTAGTTGTAAAGAACCAACTAAGCCAAAAAAAACGCCTCCCTTGGAGAAAAGTATAGGGCTAGTCAAAATGAGGCTTACTGAATTGAACGACCAGCCAATCAATTTGAGCCAATTTAAAGGCAAGACGATCTTCATTAATTTGTGGGCAACCTGGTGCAAGCCCTGTCTTCAGGAAATGCCATCTATAAAAAATGCGAGGGACTTATTGAGTAAAAACGATGTGATTTTTTTATTGGCCTCTAATGAAAGCCCCGATCAGATCAATGAATTCAAAAAGGACCATGACTATAATCTTAAGTATGTTCGCCTGGTTAACATGGAAGAATTGAATGTAGAGGGATTACCAACAACCTACATTTATAATCCCCAGGGAGAACTGGCTTATTCAGAAATGGGATACCGCAAATGGGATGATCCAAGTAACATTGAAATGATTTTAAAAATAAACGGCCAAAAATGAGAATATTAATTCCTGCAATTATTTTCGTGAGTTTATTGGCATCCTGCAATAACGCAGCGGAAAACGAAAATGATGAAAATACGACACGACTTCAGTCGATGGAATCGCCGGTTGATTCTGTCAGCGCAGAACCTTTTCTTTTCACGGATAAAAACGGGGACGTCTATCTTTCATGGATTTCAAAAAACCGTCAGCAAAGTACGCTAAAGTATTCCATGCTAAAAGATGGTAAGTGGACCGCGGCCACAGTGATCGCTTCGGGAGATAATTGGTTTGTGAATTGGGCTGATTATCCATTAATAGCTTCTGATGGAAATAGTAATCTTATCTCACATTTTTTAGAAAAAAGCGAAAATGATACTTACACATACGATATAAAGGTTACTACTTCTTCGGACGGCGGCAAATCATGGAGTGACCCCGCAATCCTTCATGATGACGGCAAAAAAGCTGAGCATGGATTTGTTTCCATAGCTCCGTATGCAGGAAACTATTTTATTTCCTGGCTTGATGGAAGAAATGCATCAAGTGAAGGTGATGGCGGGCACCATGAAGGACATCATGGACAAATGACAATCAGGGGTGCAATTGTTGACAAAACAGGAAAAAAAGTAAGCGAGTGGGAACTGGACAATCGCGTATGTGATTGTTGCCAGACGGATGCCGCCATTACAAGCAATGGACCGGTTGTAGTTTATCGCGACAGATCAAATAATGAAATCAGAGACATATCAATTGTTCGGTTAGTGAGTGGGCAATGGACACAGCCAAGAACTATATCTGCCGACAATTGGAAAATTGAAGGTTGTCCTGTCAACGGCCCACGTATAGTAGCAGAAGGAAACAATGTGGCCGTAGCATGGTTTTCTTCTCCTGAAAAAAGCGGACAGGTGAATGTCGCATTTTCTGAGGATGGAGGGGCTACGTTTTCAAATCCTGTCCAGGTTAATGAAGGCAAAGCCTTGGGTCGGGTAGACATTGTCCTATTGGACGGAAAATCTGTATTGGTTAGTTGGATGGAAGGCTCAATGATCAAGGCAGCGAAAATTCATAAGGCGGGTAAAAAAGAACCTTCGATTACCATTGCTTCGTCCTCAGAATCTCGGTCAAGCGGGTTTCCGCAAATGACGAAGTCGGGTAATCAGGTTATTTTTGCATGGACGGATGACAAAGAGAAAAGAATTAAAGTTGCCAGTCTCTCTCTTTGAAAATATTTGATTTATAATGCTATTTTAAATAAAACAGGCATGCTGATGACTCCCTTTTTCCGGAAATTCGGCCTTATGGCACATATCACTTTTTCGATTGGGTGGTTTGGTGCTATCGCTGGATTCTTAGCACTTGCCATCGCTGGTTTGACGAGCGAGAGTTCCCAGATCATTGTTTCAAGCTATATCAGTATGGATATGATCAGTTGGTTTGTCATTATCCCGGCTTGCCTTGGCACGCTGTTGACCGGAATTATACAATCTCTGGGCACACAGTGGGGCCTTTTCCGCTATTATTGGGTTGTTGTTAAAGTGGTTCTGACCATTGTTGCTACAGTCGTTTTATTGCTCCACATGCAGCCAATTAGCTATATGGCTGACATGGCATCCGGCATGACGTTATCGGATTCTGATCTACGGGGTCTTAGGATTCAACTTATAGCAGATGCCGGAGCTGCTATGCTGATTTTGCTAATTGCGACAACTCTTTCTGTATATAAGCCATGGGGTGTTACACCATATGGGCTGCGCAGGTTAAAGGAGCAGCAGAAAAGAGCGCCGAACCGCAGACTGACATTAAAGAAATCCTGGCTTTTGTACATTCTTATTGGGCTTATTTGCCTGGTCATTCTGATGTTTATCATACTGCATTTAACTGGAGGCGGCTTGACCCATCATTAAATAGCTTATCCACAGGTATCTATTTGGACCCAATTAGTTAATATTTTTTTATCTTTGCTCAGATTTGCAGTTACTTAATGACAGATCAGGAGTAGTGAGTGATTCATTGAGTATGATTTCAAAAAGGTTTGTAAGTAATTGAATTCAAGCGATATTATGGGATAGGTTCGAGTCCCGTCCGGTCCGCAGATTGAATATCAAAATCGGTTAAAAGCTCGTAAAACGCAGTGTATACGGGCTTTTTTGCTTTTATGCCTTCCCAAAGTATAGAAAGTAAAGAATCAGGTCCTCCCATTGAAATTCATGACGATTTCTCCTTTTCGACATCCTCTGTCTCCGTTGGATATGCTATAATTACACCATCAAGCGGCGTTTTCAATCCAGCATTCTACACCTTCAGCAAAGATGTGACTGTAAATTTTGACGAACGACAACGCCACATAGAAATCAAACTACATAAAGATTTAAGTGATAGGGTTAAAACTGGTGCAGCATCCGCGTTTCCAAAAATCCTTGAGCAAAGCCAAGTAAATAATAATCAATAATTCAAAGAATCATCCTTTTTGGTCTATGGTAATTCACATTTGGTGAATTATTTGTCTGTATTATAGCAGCTTGGAAACCGATAAATTCTAAGATTCTTAGTATTTTTACGGTATGGACAAGCAACCTGAAATCATACCTAACGAGGTGCCGCAGAGTAATGGTCAACCTAAAACTACCGTAAAGGAAGAGGTCAGCATAACCGTTACGGAATCTCGCGAGGAAACTTACGTTGAGACAGATGGGGAAGCTGAAAAGAAATATCAGGAGGCATTAAAAAAATACGAGGAAGGTCTGGAAGAAATAAAGAAGTTTCGTGGGGAGTTGAAGGATCTCTTTCATAAAAGTCAGGATACTTTTGAAAAGCAGTTATCTTTTATCTCCGCTGGAGGGTTAGGTCTATCAGTTGGGTTTATAAAAGATATTGTGCATCCAATAAAAGAATCAGACTACAAATGGATGTTACTTGCTGGTTGGGGTTTACTAATCGCTACATTGCTTTTAAATCTCATTACACATATCATTGCTGCTAAGAATGCCAAGAAAGGTGCAAAGGAAGCAGAAGATGTTGAGAATACTTATAATCCAGGGGAGATTGATAAAAGAGCAAGAAGGATGGAGCGTATAAACTGGGCAACTGTTGGATTTCTTGCTGGAGGAATTATTTTAATCGTATTGTATATAACGTTAAATGCTATTTATGAGTGACAAACAAAAGCCGAACAGCGGAGGCGTTATCCAGAAGCCGAATAACCCAGATCAAACGCGTGGACATAATTCTTCTAGTTCGCCAGCTAAACCACAAACTCCTCCGGCCCCACCCCCTGCTAAACCTAAAAAATAATGGATATGTCAAACAATCTCGAACCCAAGCAAGGTGATAGAATTGAAAAACCCATTGAGCCAGATGTGAAGAAAGGGCGAGAATCTTTCACTACGCCACCCAAACCTCAAGCTGCGCCACAGAACCCCATGGAAACACCATCAAAACCTAAAAAATAACTCAATGAGTGAAAACAATTCTAATAAAACTGTTGAGTCCATAATTGCAATCAACATGGTTGATAAGTCTTCGGGCGGCGGGCTTCGTGCTAATGCTTCTGCGGCTCCACCGATCCAACAGAAGCCTGAACCGATAACTCAAAAACCCGAAACTAATTCCTCAAGGAATAAGCAATAGTGTATGTCAAATTCAAAGAATCCAGCACCGAATACTGATAACTCAGAACAAAAGGTTATAAAGGGGATGTATGGATTGCAATCCTCAGTTGCTCCCACGAAACGTGAAAAACCAGCATGTAAAACAAAAGGGAAAAAATAAAACTTAAATATATGTCAAAATCTAATCAAGAGAAACCTTCAAATAACTCAAACAAATTGACGGATAACAAGTCAATTGGAATAACCAAACACAACGTTGACAGCATAAAGGGAGGACGACATACCTCAGAAGCACCAACCAGACCAGTTAAACCTACTAAAGGAAATAGATAATTAGCTAATGATGGAACTTACCAAAGAGCAACTCAAGAAAGTAATAGTTGATGACAGAAAATACCTTCTGTAACCTTTCACCTACTCCAATCGATCTGATCGCACTAAACTCATCATATTATCTCTGATATTACGGTGTAATGCGGCAAAGTATTTACGGCAATATATCCTATGAGCTACTCGCTCTCAGCTTTTCCTTTAATTCATTCATTTCTTTGGAAAGTTTTTCGTCTACAACCTTTCCGTATTGAGTTGTGATCTTTGTACTACCATGTCCCAGCATTTTGGTGATGGATTCTAGATAAATACAAATAATTACTGTAACAGTTGTAGCAAAAGTGTGCCAAGCGACATGAACAGTTAAATTCCTTGGAATGTGACATAAATCAGCAATTGGTTATAGCCGTGTCAACCTTCTGAATGGTGTCAAACTTCTTCACCTGAACATCAATATGCGAGATAGCGCCTGATTCATCTGATGGCAAGGCAATTTTTACTGTCATGTTATATCCCTTACCGATTATCGTGAGTTAACTCTAATTTCTCACAAAAACCGGGCAAATAATATAAAAAAAAGAATATACTTTCAATAGAGCCAATCCTGTTTTTTTATAACGGATAGCAAATATCCGCTTCCATCATAAAGGCAGCTGTTGCATTCAGCGATAAAATTATTCATCTTTGGAAGGTTGAACCTAATCTAAATTCACATTCGGTTAATTTAGATTCGCCTTTTAACAGTAAATCAAACGCTATATGATTTCTCGACCACCACTTCCCTTTCAAAAAGTTTTTGCGGAATTCAAATCAATAGACAAAATCCCTTATGAAGAGCTTTTGTGGACTATCGAGTGGCTTAACTTTAGAGGGACTATTAAAGAAAGAGATAAGTATACCTGCCAAATGTGCGATATCCGACCTTATCGCGACATCACGCAACAAGAACTGGAAGTCCTTCAAAGGAACTATTTGAGCTTTCATATTGATTTAGCGGATGGTGATTATGACAAGGCCTACCGAACTGTTGAATCGATATTAAGGACCCACCATAGAGAGGTCTGGGATGTACCAGTTCAATTAGAGGTTCACCATCAATATTATGTTTGGCGTTTATTACCTTGGGAATACGATCGTAATTCCCTAGTTACCTTATGCAGTGACTGCCATGAAAAGATTCACATAACCAACAAGCCAAAAACTTATTCCGATATTCACTTAAGAAGGGAAATAATTTTAAGTCATTGCAGTAAATGCGATGGCCATGGGTATATCCCCGAATTTAAACATGTGAGTGGAGGAGTCTGCTTTTCCTGCTGGGGTTATGGAGGAATCTAGTGCCTCCCGATTCAGACTTATTATTTAATCGCTACTTATTTTTGAGATTGGGTTTAATAACATCCGATTATTTATCAATAAAATACCCAATTTTAGGCGGAATAATTTAATTTCCTTATACTTGCGATACCACCACCTTATTCATGAACCAAAATCCCGAACAGCTCGCCCGAGATGAAATTGACAGGCAACTCATAGCCTGCGGGTGGATCGTGCAAAAGAAAAATCAGGTCAATCTTAGAGCGGGATTAGGCGTCGCGGTTTGCGAATATCAAACTGCTGTTGGACCTGCCGATTATGTGTTGTTTGTCGATGCCAAACCCGCCGGCCTTATTGAAGCTAAAAGAGAGGAAGAGGCAGTCCGGCTCACCATGGTCGAAGAACAATCTTCAGAATACGCTTCTGCAAAGCTCAAATATATCAATAACGATCCCTTAAGGTTTGTTTACGAAAGCACCGGAGAGTTAACCCGCTTCACTGATTATGGTGATCCAAAACCCAGGTCTCGGCCGGTCTTCACCTTCCATCGCCCGGAAACATTCGAAATTTGGATACGGGAAGATAAAACGCTCAGGGCACGTGTTCATGACATTCCCGCCCTTGCAGCAGATGGCCTGCGTGATTGCCAGGTCACAGCAATTACCAACCTGGAGAAAAGCTTCCGCGAGGCCCGACCAAAGGCACTCGTGCAAATGGCGACTGGATCTGGTAAGACATTTACTGCTATCACAAGTATCTATCGCCTGTTGAAATTTGCGAAGGCAAAGCGCATCTTGTTTTTAGTCAACACAAAAAATCTTGGTGAGCAGGCAGAACAGGAATTCAAAAAGTTTGAACCCCAGGATGATAACCGGCTCTTTCCAGAGTTATACGGGGTAACCAGGCTTAGCAGTTCTTTCATTCCACCAGACAGCCAGGTTTACATCAGTACGATACAGCGATTGTATTCAATCCTTAAAGGAACGGATCTCGATGAACGTGATGAGGAGGAAGATCCAAATGAGAAAGTGTGGAAAAAGAAGGAACCCATGCCTGTCGTTTACAATCAGAAAGTTCCCATGGAATTTTTTGATTTTATCGTAATCGATGAATGCCACCAGAGTATTTACAACTTATGGAAGCAGGTACTCGATTATTTCGATGCTTTCCAAATTGGATTGACAGCCACTCCCGATAATAGAACCTTTGGCTATTTCGATAAGAACATTGTCTCTGATTACGGTTACAGGAAAGCCGTTGAAGATGGCGTACTCGTTCCATACAATGTTTTTGAGGTTGAAACAAAGATCACAAAACAAGGCGCTAAACTTTCAATGGGCGAATACATTGATCGTCGTGAAAAGTTGACTCGTAAGAAATTCTGGAACCAGTTGGATGAGGATGTAGAGTACAGCAAAAAGCAACTTGATGACAAAGTCGTCAACGTTAATCAAATTCAATTGATCGTTCAGGCAATACGTGATCAATTGCCTGTCATGTTTCCCGATCGCGTCGATGCAGATGGCAAATTTGAAGTTCCAAAGACTTTGATTTTTGCGAAGAGTGATTCTCATGCTGATGACATCATTAATATTGTTCGCCGCGAATTTGCTGAGGAGAATAAGTTTTGTAAAAAGATTACCTACCGTACTGCAGAAGGCCCTGAGAAAGAAGATCCCAAAAACGTGTTGCAGCAGTTTCGAATGAACTATTATCCGCGCATCGCAGTAACCGTGGATATGATTGCAACAGGAACTGACATTCGTCCTCTTGAAGTCCTGGTGTTCATGCGTGATGTAAAGAGCAGAAGCTATTATGAACAAATGAAGGGTCGTGGCACGCGGACGTGTAGTTTGGATGAATTAAGAAGCTCGGGTACCCCGGCAGCGAAGTTTACTAAAGATCATTTCGTGATCATTGATGCAATAGGAGTGGAGAAAAGCCAGAAGACAGATAGCAGGCCATTGGAGAAAAAGCCAGGGCTGAGTTTGAAAGAGGTATTGGAAGGCATAACAATGGGCAATAAGGACGAAGAAATGCTGACCACTTTGGCAAATCGTTTAATAAGATTAGATAAGCAAATCAACGAGAAGGAAAAGGCACTCTTTTCGGAAAAGGCAGAGGGAAAAACAATCAATTCAGTGGTGAAGGATCTATTGAATGCCTACGATGCGGATACGATTGAAGGGATTAAACAGAGAGTGCAAGGTGAAATGACAGGTGAATCAGAAAAAGCAATTGAAACTGCAATTAATCAGCAAATATCCGCAGTTGTTGAACAAGCAACTGCAATTTTCAATAATTACGAACTACGGAATTTCATTATTGATGTTCGTAAGAAATACGATCAGTACATTGATCATATCAATCCTGATGAAATTACCAGCATGGGTTGGGTGAAGGACAGCAAGGTTGGAGCTGAAAATTTGATTCATGATTTCAAAGAATGGATTGAGGAGCATAAAACGGAGATAACAGCCCTTCAAATATTTTACGCACAACCCTATCGCCGCAGGGAGCTTTCATATTCCATGTTAAAGGAACTGGCAGAGGTTATCAAGCTTAATAAACCAACTCTTGCTCCTCTTGCTATATGGAAGGCCTATGAACATTTGGAAAAAGTGAATGGCCAGCCAAAGAATGAATTGATGGCTCTTGTGTCGCTTTTGCGTAAGGTAAGTGGCATAGATGAGAGCCTGACTGGGTTTGATAAAACTGTGGATAAGAACTTCCAGGAATGGATTTTTAAAAAACAGGCTGGTGCGGTGAAATATACCGAAGAGCAAGTGCAGTGGTTGCGAATGATTAAGGATTACATAGCTGCCTCGTTTCATGTGGATAAAGAGGATTTCGAGCTAGATCCTTTTAATAAGCAGGGAGGGTTGGGGAAGATGTGGCAGTTGTTTGGGGAGGAGACGGATAGAATTATTAGGGAATTGAATGAAAGTTTGGTGGCATAATGGTTACTATTTTAAAAATAATATTAAACGTGTTCAAAAAGTTTTTTCGAAAGAAACCAAAGTCTGAGCCTCTTGAAGAATTTTCTGAGGATGAATTTGAGAAATTAAAGTTCAAAGCTAGAATTGCGTTAATTGACGACGAAGAGGTTCGCCATGTACAAAGACTTCAAAAAGAAGGCTATAACATCGTTGATTACCCTGATATAGAAAATATGGACGATTTTCTCAGGAAAAGGTATCATGTTGTTGTGCTAGACATTCAAGGAGTTGGCAAGCAGTTAGCTGGAACAATGGAAGGTTGGGGTATATTAAGGTATATTAAGAACGAGGCTCCGCACCATGTAGTAATCATGTTTACAGGGGCAGACTGGTCTGTAACAAAATATAAGACTCAAGTTGAACTGGCTGATGATTTTATAGGAAAAGATTTAGAATACCTGGATTTTAAGTCAAAGCTTGATGCAGGAATAAGGCGAGCATTCTCGTTTAGATTTCATTTTGAAATTGAAAAAAGGAAAATCGCGTCTCAGGTAATCAATTCAACAAATTTGAGTCAAGTTCATGATATCTTATTTAAGTATGGTAAAAATAAAGCCGTTGCAATGAAAGAGTTGAGAAAGGTCAGCGATAATAATCATGTATTGCAGGCGGCAGATAATTTTTTATCAATATCAAGTTCCATTGTTTCATTAATTACAGGTTAACATGGTAGAATTTCCTTTCGCAAGACTTGAGAATAATAAACCCGTTTATTGTAGTGGCCTCTTTGTCAAATTGCCAAACGAATATAATCACAGTGCATGTTTGAAATCATTTAACCCTTTTTATTTAGAAAGACTCCAAAACACTGTTGATGATGTTACTTTAATAGCCGATCCGTTAGGTTTTTGTTCAGTTCACTTTAAATCTTTATGCTACATCGGATTAATCATTAACGGAATTGAAGGTGTTCAGGCTGGCCGGCTTAAAAAGAAATATCCAAATAATCGTTTTGAGAAAGATTATATCATTCAGAGAATACGAAAAGAATACAGTTTGTTAACCTTTGAAGAAGTAATTCCCATTGAGTTGGTTAAACAAAACTTACATGAGATAAGAAATTTAAACTCGAAGATTTCCGGGGTTATAGATGATGTAATCGGTGCGAATACTGAAATTGAATGGGACGAAAAATTTGATAAAGCTTCAGAAAATGTCAAAAAAATTTACGTCGGCTCTAGATTGATAAAATTTTTGTTAGATAATATAAAGTTCTTGTCACCAAATTATTTTAAGACTTTAACCCAAAATACGGAGAGAAGTTTTATCGTTCATAGGTCGGTAAGCAAGATTGTAAAAATTTATAGTGAAGATTTTAAGAAGAAAAAAGCAAATATTGTACTTGAAGGGAACTCATTTAAGAAAATATTTGGGGATAAAGAGTTGTTTGAAGTGGTGATTATGTTATTGATTGAAAATGCGATTAAATATTCGATTGATGTCTCATCTATATCACCAAAAGTTTTAATAAAAGAGTATTTTGGTTACCTAATCATCAAAATTTCTTCGTTTGGAACGGTAATTCCAGAAGAAGAACGAAAAGGTTTATTTATGAAGGGGTTTAGATCAAAGCTTCAGACAATAAAAGAAGGGACGGGGATGGGGCTTCATAACGCCCGTGAATTATTAAGGGTTTTTAAGTCGGAAATTCAATACGAATGCGATTCCATTGGAAATGGTCCTAATGGATGGAATCATTTTTCAATAAAATGCAATGAAATATTTGCCTAAATGCGCAAGACTTTACTTTTCTTTAAAAAGAAATCATAAAAATATATAATGTGGCTTTACATAAAAATCCAAAAAGAATTGTAGAATGGGAGACTGTAAGGCTTGGTGACCTAGTAAAAATTGAGAAAGGGAAAAGGCCGAAAATACTTTCTAAAACTCCGACTGAAGAGTTTTCTATTCCTTATATCAATATAAAAGGATTTGAGCAAAACATTATTGATGAATACACAAACGGAGTTGGTTGTGTGTTGTGTGATGAGGATGATTTTTTGATGGTCTGGGATGGTTCACGTTCTGGTTATGTAGGTAAGGCTATAAAAGGCGCGTTGGGAAGTACCTTGGTTAAGATAACTCTTCCAGATGTTGATCATAACTTTGCTTATTACTTTCTTCAATCAAAATATTTGGAGATTAATTCCAGAGCAAAAGGTGTGGGTATACCGCATGTTGACCCTAATCTTGTTTGGAACTACAAACTTCCTCTTCCTCCTCACAGTATACAGAAAGAAATCGTTTCGAAAATAGAAGAACTCTTTAGTGAATTAGATAAAGGCATTGAAGAATTAAAAAAAGCACACCAGCAATTGAAAGTTTATCGACAGGCTTCATTGAAATGGGCTTTTGAGGGGAGGTTGACAAATGAGAATGTGAAGGAGGGGGAATTGCAGGAGGGGTGGAAATGGGCAACACTAGGGGAAATATGTGACCCTCATAGGAAGTGCTCTTATGGTGTATTAGTACCTGGCGATCACGTAGAAAACGGAGTAAGCTTAGTGAGAGTGGGTGATATTGACGACAAGGGTAAAATTGACTTATCAAACCTGAAAAAAATATCTCCCCAGATCGCAAGTAAGTACAAAAGAACATTCCTACACGGTGGAGAAGTTCTTATCTCACTTGTCGGTGCGATCGGGAGAACTGCTGTTGTACCAAATTCTTTGGCCGGTGCAAATACGGCACGAGCAATAGGCGTTATTCCGCTTTCTAAAGAAATATCTGCCAAGTTTGTAGACGCGATGTTACGATCCCCAGATAAAATTCGTGAGCATAATGATAGTGCACATGAAGTTGCAAGAAAGACTTTAAATCTAGAAGATGTTATAAAATCTAAAATTCCACTGCCATCGCTTAATGAGCAACACCAAATTGTTCAGGAAATAGAAAGCCGTTTTAGTGTTTGCGACAAAATAGAAGAACTAGTAACCAAAAATTTAGAACAAGCAGATGCATTAAAGCAAGGTATTTTAAAAAAAGCGTTCGAAGGTAATTTGCTGACCAACCTTAATCGAGTATGAGAAAACTGAACAAAAATTGGTTTAAAAAAGCCAAAAAAAATAGTGTCGACAAAATTGAGTACGCGGAATTGCCATACACTGCACTGTCACCCATATCTGACGCAAACATAGATGGCGATTATAAAAAGGCTTTAGATTGGGCCTTAAATAATAGGAATAAGTCTGACATAAAAAACATTGCCTTAACTGGACCATATGGATCGGGCAAGAGTAGTATTCTGAAAACATATATATCTACCTATAAAGGAACGGACCTTCATTTTCTGCCCATATCATTGGCTACATTTAAAGAGGAAGAGCCGATTACCCTCGACCCGAACAAAGATGACTTGCTGCGTCAAATTGAATTAAGTATTCTTCAGCAGATTTTTTACCGAGAAGAAGATAGCAAAATTCCAGATTCGAGATTTAGGAAAATTAAGAATTACACTAAGAAAGAACTTGGAAAGTCTACTATTGCGCTTTGCATCTTTTTATTTTCAATATTTAATCTTATTTATCCTGAATTTCTTGAACTTTTACTTAAAGTAAAATTTCCCAGTTGGGTTACATTGGTTTTGCGTTATATCTCAATTCTGACCGGATTGATTGGCTTATTTGTGACTATTTACAAGTCAATAAGAATTTTCAGTGGAATAAAACTTAGTAAGTTGAACATCCAAAATGCAGAAATCGAGATAAATGAAAAAGCGAATAAATCTATATTAAACCATCATCTTGATGAGATAATCTATTTTTTCGAAGTCACTGAATACAATGTTGTTATTATCGAAGATCTAGACAGATTTAAGCAAACGGAAATATTCACAAAACTCAGGGAAATAAATCTCCTTCTCAATAGTTCAAAAAAAATCAATCGAAGTATTGTTTTCATTTATGCAGTTAGGGACGACATGTTTAAAGACCAAAATGAAAGAACTAAATTTTTTGATTTCATCATCCCGGTAATTCCGATTATAAATACATCTAACTCAAGTCAGAAATTACTTGAAAAGAAGGAAATAGTTAAACTTGGTATATCGGAAGATTTACTTGATAGTCTTTCTTTATTTATAGATGATATGCGGCTCCTTCACAACATTTCTAACGAATTCTATTTATACCATCAGAAGCTAAATAAAAACCTTAATCAAAACAGACTTTTGGCAATTATTGTATACAAAAACGTATTTCCAAAAGATTTTACATTATTGAGTCATAATAAAGGTGTTTTGTATGACACGATTAACAGCAAGCATCAATATATAAAAAAACAGCTTGACTCGCTGGATGAAAAACTGAAGAACACAATAAATGAAATAAAGGAATTTGAGAATTTAAAAATTAAAGACATTAGAGAATTAAGGTTATTGTATTTGCCTTTCATTATAGCCAAATTGCCAGGCTTTATCTCATTTCAAATAAACAATATCGATGTAACTCCCGATCAAATGGTTTCGGATTCTAATTTTGATTATTTAATTAGCGGGACAGCTTATTATAAGTATTACGCAAGCTATCAACGATCTTCGCAAATTTCCACAAAACTAAACGAAATCGAAAAGTTAGTCGACTCAAGTTATACATATGCTGAAAGAAAGAGAAAAATTTATGATTTGAACAACGATAAACTTGAATCTTTAAAGGTGGAAATACATAAAATTGAAATGGAGAAAGTTCAAGCTAGAAACTTAAAAATTAAAAATTTGGTGCAAAGGGATAGCTCTCTCATAAATATTCCTGAAATTAAACAGAGGCAGCTTGTTACTGTGCTTCTCCGGAATGATTATATAAACGAGGACTATATTGATTATGTATCTCTGTTTTATGAAGGTAGCATAACAAAAGATGATTATCTATTTTTAATCAATGTTAAAAGTCATATTGCTACAGAATTTAGTCACAAACTTCAAAAAATCTCAAAACTTATTTCTAAAATCAATGAAGCTGAATTCGATACTGAATTTGTGCTAAATTATACGCTCATAGACGAAGTTTTCGCATCGGCTAGGTACCAAATTATAAGAAGTAAGATTCTATCGAAGTTGAAAGATGAGTCGGATATCTCGGTAAAATTTATTGATGGCTATTTGGATTCGGGTAATTGCATTCCGGCCTTTGTTTTACACCTTTCTAAAGCATGGAGCAACATTTGGACATTCTTGGAGACGAAATCAAACTTTTCCCAGGAAAGAAAGTTGATGTATTTCAAATCGATAATCGAGTACACCGATATCGTAGACATTAAAAGATTATATGAAGATGAAAATTTCAAAGCATACCTACTTCAGCGCGCGGATTTTCTGAATATTATTCCGAATTCTGAAAGATTGATGGATATTATCAAGAACTTGGATATTAAGTTTACAAACTTGAACATGAATGTAAGGGTCGCTAAAGATTTATTGAAATTCATCCATAATGGCAATTACTATCAACTAAATGTACAGATGGTTAAATCAATTCTGTCGCAGAGTGATAAACTTAATGAAGCCGAATTCAATACTAAAAATTTTTATACGATTTCAAGGTCAGGATTGAATAGGTTGTGTGACTACATTAACGACAATATAAACGAGTATATAAAAGATGTTTATTTAAAACTTGACGACAACATTGAAGATGATGAAGAGGCTTTGTTGAATCTTTTAAACAATGAGAATTTGACGCTAGAAAATAGGATATCGATAATTAAACAGGTTGTAACTAAAGTTTCGGATTTGTCATTGATAAATGATTTAGAAATTAATGAACAATTAATACGAGAATCCAAAGTTTTCCCATCATGGGATAATTTATTTCATCAATATGAAAAAAATGGAAATCAGCTTTCGCAAGCGATAATTGTCTTCTTAGAAAATGAGGAGAACGGCTTACAATTGGCTACTGTAAAAATTAGTACAGACATTCCAGGTGAAAGGAAATACAAAGACTTTATCTTACATCTTATAACTAATCCTGAATTTAATAACGGAGCGTATGAGAACATCCTCCAATCTGTCCCTTATCGTTTCACCACCTTAGACATTAGCAAACTTTCAAAGAATAAAATTGCGCTGCAAATTAAACATTCAATTCTTGCCTTCAATTCTCAAAATTATGAATCCTTAAAAGTAGGCTTTCCTGATTTGCATATTCAATTTTTACTCAACAATAAATCTAAATTTCTTGTCGCAATTAATGATTATGATTTAGATGATGTCGATGTCCTAATGATTTTGAAGTCCCAAAATTTCACGTTATCTGAGAAAAACCAAATAGTTGACAAGGTTTCGGAAGATTTACTTTCTGTAAACGCAGAATCGATCAAGACCCTTGGCGAGTTAATACTTACTAACAATAGCTTCAGGGTTACTAAACCGCTCTTAAAATTGATTCTGTCAAATGATGGCCTTACTATTGAGCGTCGAATAAGAGTGCATAATTGGAAATATGATCAGCTTGATTTTGAAGATTATAGTTTGTTTTTGACATCTTTAGGCGAGCCATATTCTGAAATACTAATAAATGGCAAAAAACCACTTCTGACTGACACTGAATATAATTCAAAATTTGTCGACATATTAGATTCGAAAAATTATATTTCTTCTTTTTCTAAAGATGAGAAAGGTATACGAATTTCTACATTTCGAAAAAGCGAATGATTGCAACTGCAATACATCCATTAATTAACTGAGATGCAACCAACACTCAACGTGGATGGGGCACACTATACAATTAAAAAATGAATTCATGTCCTCCAATCAAATCATATCGAAAGTCTGGTCGTTCTGCAACACCCTTCGTGACGACGGTGTAGGCTACGGCGATTACCTGGAACAATTAACTTACCTGTTATTTCTAAAAATGGCAGATGAGTATTCAAAGCCTCCTCATAATCGAAAGTCCAGTATTCCGAAAGCTTATAATTGGCAAACCCTGACAAACAAAAGTGGGGATGAACTGGAAACCCTTACAATCACCTTCTTCGCGAATTAGGGAAGGAAAAAGGCATGCTTGGCCAGATATTTACAAAAAGCCAGAATAAAATTTCCGATCCTGCAAAGCTTTACAAGTTAATTGCATTGATCAATGCTGAAACCTGGGTTGTGATGGATGCCGATGTGAAGGGAGATATTTATGAAGGATTGCTGGAAAAAAATGCAGAGGATACAAAGAGTGGAGCCGGGCAATATTTCACACCTAGAGCGCTCATTAAAGCGATGGTTGAATGTGTCAGACCCGAGCCCATGAAAACTATTGCTGATCCGGCTTGCGGTACAAGTGGGTTCTTTCTTGCAGCATATGATTTTATCGCTAAGATGGACCTTGACAGGGATCAGAAGAAATTTCTAAAATTCAAAACCTTTTGGGGCAATGAAATCGTGGCCGGAACCAGGAGATTGGCGTTAATGAATTTGTTTCTTCATAACATCGGCGATATAGATTCTGACAATTTCATTTCTCCTGCAGATGCATTGATTGCGCCTTCTCCTGAGCGCTACGATTACGTACTGGCCAATCCACCCTTCGGTAAAAAAAGTAGCCAGACATTTACCAATGAAGAAGGCGAACAGGAAAAAGAGGATCTTACTTACAACCGCCAGGATTTCTGGGCAACGACTAGCAATAAGCAGCTGAATTTTGTTCAGCACATTCGCTCTATGCTTAAGCCAACCGGAATGGCTGCAGTTGTCGTTCCTGACAATGTATTATTTGAAGGCGGAGCCGGGGAAACAGTCCGCAAAAAGCTATTAGAAACCACAGATGTTCACACTATACTTCGTTTGCCTACCGGGATTTTCTATGCAAATGGAGTTAAAGCCAATGTCATTTTCTTTGATAACAAGCCTTCCAGTAAAACTGCATGGACAAAGGAGATATGGTTCTATGATTATCGCACAAATATTCACCACACGCTTAAGAAAAATCCACTGAAGCTTTCGGACCTTGATGACTTTATCAAATGTTACAACCCGGGCAACAGGAATAAAAGAAAGGAAACCTATCATGCCGAGAAAAATCCGGATGGACGCTGGAGGAAATTCAAATATGATGAGATTATTGCGAGAGATAAAACTTCACTCGATATCACCTGGTTAAAGGATAAGTCTCTTGCTGATCTAGACAACCTTCCAGATCCGGATGTATTGGCAGAAGAGATTGTAGAAAATTTGGAAACTGCGCTTGATAGTTTTCGTTCAATCATCGAACAATTGAAAAAAAAGTAAATTTCGAATATTTAAGAAGTCCGACCGTTTTGGTTACAGTTTTAAACTCGACCTTTACCCCTACCCTGCCACCATTTAGCACCTCCTCACCCTCGAAGAATTAGCCAAGTTCCTCCGCATAAGAAGGGTTAGGTGTTAGGGGCTAGGAATAAAACCACTCATCCAAGAACATCCACAAATGAAAAATTTTTCAGCCGCTTGAAAGGGTCTTCTACAACCTCAGTAGGCTTCAATAAATTATTTAAACATGAAAACGAGGTCGCCAAAAAGGACGACCTCGCTTTATTCGGAAGGCCAGTTTTGAATTCCAGCCTCCATATTATCTTTAAACTATTGTATCATTCTTTGAAAGTCCGATTAACAAATTATTGAAATGGTAGTCCGAAATTTCATCATCGTAAAGTGTTTTCCGATTGAACTCTCTTGTGTGTATATTCCGGTGAACTTGACCCCTGCGTTCCGGGTGATGTTGACCCCCACTTTTAGATAATGAAGATCAGTATTGCAAAGAGCGTGTTGCCAGCTATAAATGTATTTAACTTCCCGAACTTGTTT
>Ga0196972_1000028_pt1 | contig 139686 bp, 125 predicted proteins | sample S1v_2013CmetaG_FD_148618 | JGI IMG/M metagenome (GOLD analysis project Ga0196972, IMG submission 148618) | Soil microbial communities from Anza Borrego desert, Southern California, United States - S1+v_20-13C | ecosystem: Environmental > Terrestrial > Soil > Desert | place: USA: California...
CTTTCGCCGGCTGGCCCGCGACTATGAGCGCTTGTCCGAAACCTTGGCCGGCCTCCATTTTGTGGTGTTCGCCATCCTCATGCTCGTCAAGGCTGCTCCACTTCTGCAAAATGCATAACACGCTCTAAGGGTTGGGTAGTCTGCTCTTTTGAATTCTTGTTTCGAATACGTACCATCTCTGACACAAAATTGTTACAGCCAATTGTTGCGATCACCGAATCAAAATGCCCAAGTAACGGAGTTTTGCTCCCAAGCCGGGCGCGTCCCGGATTCAAGCCCGGTAAATCCATAGAGTGATCGGCCGCCGCTACAATTCTGGTTTATCTGGGCAACTTCGTTGGTGCACTGGGCAGCGCGGTGTTGGTCCACTTTTCCGGCATGCTGAATCTGGATAACGGTGCAGTTGCCGAAACCGCCTTGAAAATTGCTACCGCTTCTGCAACAGCTTGGTCTGTTTGACGGTCTGGCTCTGCATGGCAAGCCATGATGTTATGAGCAAAATCTTGGCCATTGTTTTTCCGATCGCAGCCTTTGTCGCTCTTGGCTTCGAACATTCCGTTGCCAATATGTATTCGATTCCCATCGTGATGCTCAATAATGCAAACACGATCACCATTGTCGATTTTTTTCACAATCTCCTGCCGGTTACGCTAGGAAACATAGTCAGGGGAAGCGTTTTTGTCGCATTCGTCTACTGGATTATCTATCTACGTGGTGAGGGTAAAGGGGTGTCCTCCGGCGTCTAAATCCTTCGGACCCGCTTAACGATTTTGCTGTAACAGCGTAATCCATAGCAGGAAACGCGCTCTTCGGGTAGGAGAAATCGACATGGACCCTCAAATAGTGCCAGCAATTGTCACCAGTTGGGGCACGGCTAGTGTCTTGGTAACACCTTTATGCGGCCTTTGGTTCTCGTGCGGTTGTGGTTGGCCTTGGGGTGACTTTTTCTTCGCCTGTAACGCCATCGTCAACACGCCGGTTCCCCATTGCCCTTGGTGTGTGGATTCGCTAACCGCGATCACAAGCATCGGTGTTAGTCTCGCAGCAGGCGCTCTGGCTGCCTGGAAAATTCGTCCCTCAGCCTCGAACGCTTTTGTGGGAATCCTTTACCGATCTGGAGTCGGCACCGCTATCTTTGTCGACGTGCTTTTTATGGCGGGTTGGCTGACGGCCCTCGCCACCGGCTATCCTTCGTTTCTGGGGATAAGGTTGAATTGAGCAAGGCGTGGCAGAAAGCCTTGAAACGGGCCGGGATCAAAATGCACGGTACTCGCGGGTAGAGGATCCTGACTGATCTGAAAGGACAACCCTTAAAACACTTCGGCTACTTCCGGAGTCATTTTGATAAAGCCGGAATTAAGGCCGGAAGAGAGGCTCAAGAATTCGGGATTCCTTAGAACGCTTCCAACTTCGTGACCTTCGCGCTAAAGCCACCTCGGATCTCCAAAGCATGGCCCAAGCCTTAAAACTACTGGGACACGCCACCGAAAATATGAGGCGTCAGGATAAGGGAGAATGCCCGTGATGGCGAAAAGTCTTTTCGCCAAAACAACCGATGAAGAAGGGAAAGAAACGCTTAAGAGCCTGGAATATGGAGGCTGAGGTCGGAATCGAACCGGCGTCCACGGCTTTGCAGGCCGCTGCATGACCACTCTGCCACTCAGCCTAAGTGGGCTTGCGAAAGTAAAAAGCCGCGTCTCTTATCGCGGCTTTCTGAATTTGGAGCGGGAAACGAGACTCGAACTCGCGACCCCAACCTTGGCAAGGTTGTGCTCTACCAACTGAGCTATTCCCGCGTCGTGCTGTTGAGAGTTGGCATTTTAGGTATCACTGGCGGCTTTGTCAACTCTTCGTTATCGCCTTTTAGAGCCGGCAGCGCGGCCTTCAGATAATTGACCATGGACCAGAGCGTTAGTATGGCGGATATCAGCAGAAACAACTGCCCGAGGTTCTTTAGAAAACCTAGCCAGACATCCATGCTCAGCAAGAGCGTGACAATCGCGATCATCTGAGCGGTCGTTTTCCATTTGCCTAGCCAGGATACTTCTACCCGCTTGCGCTGTCCGATTTCCGCCATCCATTCCCGCAGAGAGGCGATCGTGATTTCGCGGCCAATGATGACTGCGGCAGCGATGGCTACGTAAGGACTGGGGTCGGCCTGAACGATCAGGACCAGCGTGACGGCCACCATCAACTTGTCGGCGACGGGGTCGAGAAATGCCCCGAAGCGGGTGGTTTGGCTCATTTTGCGGGCCAGATAGCCATCCAACCAGTCGGTTACGGCGGCGATGGTAAAAACCAATGCACAGGCGATGTGGGCGCCACTCCACGGCAGATAGAAAAAGACGACCAGGACCGGGATCAATACGATCCGAAGTAACGTCAAGTTGGTGGGGAGATTCAACTCCATCTTCAGCTTTCTCTCTCGTGGAACGTTTCGTAAATGCGCTTTGCCAATTGCACGCTGATGCCTTCGATGCTGCTTAGAGCGTCCACGCCGGCCCGGCTGATTTCCCTGAGGCCGCCGAACTGTCGCAATAATTGTTGGCGTCGCTTCGGACCCAGTCCGGCGATGTCGTCGAGCGTGGACTGTTTTCTGGCCTTGGCCCGGCGTTGACGATGCCCGGTAATGGCGAAACGGTGGGCTTCGTCACGAATCTGTTGAATCAATAGCAGGGCGGGCGAGTGGCTGGGCAGGATGATGGCATCGGACGAGTCCGCCGGGAAGAGCGTTTCCATGCCCGGCTTGCGGTCGGGTCCCTTGGCCACTCCGACAGTGCGAATTCGATCCATTCCGAGCTCGCTCAAGACCTCGCGCACGGCATTGACTTGGCCTTTGCCGCCGTCGATGAATAGGATATCGGGCGCTTCGATCTCGCCTTGCTTGATTCGCTGGTAACGCCGCGAAACGGCTTGCGCCAGGGCGCCGTAGTCGTCGCCGGGCGTCACGCCCTCGATGTTGAAGCGGCGGTAAGCGGACTTGACCGGACCTTGCCGGTCGAACACCACGCAGGATGCGACGGTTTGCTCGCCCTGGGTGTGGCTGATGTCGAAGCATTCCAAGCGTTTCGGCGGCTCCGGACAGTGTAGTGCCTCGCCCAAGCTGAGAAAACGCGCGTATAGGTCTTGTCGGTTCGCGAGTTTTGCAGCCAGCGCATTTTCGGCATTGATAAGCGCCAATTGCAGGCGTTTCTGACGTTCGCCGCGGAGCCGCGCGGAAATCTGCACGGCGTGGGCGGATTGGCTGGCGAGCACTTCCTCGACCAGGCTAGCATCCTCGATCGGATGGCTGATGAGAATTTCCCGGGGAACTTGCTTCCCAAGGTAATACTGGGGGATGAACGCCGCCAGAATGCTGCCCGGATCGTGCTCTTCCACCATGCTCGGGAAAAAGGCGCGATCGCCGATTTGCTGTCCGCCGCGGATGAACAACATCTGTACGCAGGCGACGTTGCCCTTGATCGCGCAGGCGATAATGTCGACATCGCCATGTTCGCCATGCACCGCCTGTTTCGCCAAGACGGTTCTCAAACTCGCGATCTGGTCGCGGTAGCGTGCCGCCCGCTCGAACTGGAGATCGGCCGCGGCTTTTTCCATGCGTCCTGCCAAATCGTCGATCAGCCGTTTGCCGTTACCCTCCAGGAACATGACGGTATCCTGCACGTCCTGAGCATAGGCTCCGCGGTCGATCAGATCCACACAGGGTGCGGTACAGCGTTCGATTTGGTATTGCAGGCAGGGTCGAGAGCGGTTTTGGAAATAAGAATCCTGACACTGGCGCACGGGAAAGATCTTCTGCAGCAGCTTTAGGCTTTCCCGCACCGCGCTAGCACTCGGATAAGGCCCGAAGTAGCGGCCGTGTTTGCTCTTGCCGCCGCGGTGGAAGGTGATGCGGGGAAAGGGCTGATGGGTCGAAACATAAATGTAGGGATAGCTCTTGTCATCGCGCAGATTGATGTTGTACCGCGGCTTGTGGCGCTTGATGAGCTGGCTTTCCAGAAGCAGGGCTTCGCCCTCGGTGTGCGTCACGCGCACATCGATCGAGTGTACCCGCGCCACCATCGCTTGCTGTTTGGGCGAACAGTCTTTGCCCGAAAAGTAGCTGGATACGCGCTTTTTCAGGTTTTTCGCCTTGCCGACGTAAATCACTTCGCCCTTGTCATCCAGCATCCTGTAAACACCGGGCAGCTGGGTCAGCGTTTCGAGGAAAGCTTTGATGTCGAAGGACGGGGCGTCTTCGCGCAAACTCATGACAGATAGGCCGATTCGTCAAGAAGAGAACATTATAATCCTGAACAGGCGGGGACACGCAGCTTAACAGTCTGCCGCTTTAACTTCGGGAGGAAGCGCGTACAAGCAGAGCGCTGCAGAATAGCGAGGCGAGATGGCAAGAAAACAAAAACGCCAGCCCTTCCATCTTTTAAGCCATGATAGCGATAATGCTCAACCAGCTTTATCGGCGTGATCCTGCTGTTTTGCATGGGATTGCCTTGAGCCAGACCGGCGCAGCCGGAAAGTGTTCTAATAGAGACCATCATTCGTTCCGATCGTGCCCACCGTCGGGCAGAAAAAAGTGTGTTGATGTAGGCATTATTCCGCCTCGTTCGCCTCTTTTTCCGCTGAAAAACTGACAATGGAGCCCTAAAAAGACAATCGCCGCTTTCATTTCCTCACCCGAATACTTAAGTATGGAAACCTCCGACTCGACATCGCTTCGCTCCCACGAATGGGCCTGGGCCCTCTATGACGTGGCGACCTCGTCCTTCGCCACGACGGTGATGGCGGCTTTTTTCCCGGTGTTTTTCAAGCAGTTTTGGGCGAGCGGACTGCCGGTGACGGAAAGCACCTTTTGGCTGGGCGTGGTGAGCTCAGTCGGTGCGCTGATCGCGCTGATCCTCGCGCCGGTGCTCGGCTCGCTGTCGGATGCCGGGGGGTGGAAGAAACCCTTGCTCGCCCTCTGCGCATTCATCGGCATCACCATGACCGCGGGACTCTTTTGGATCGAGCAGGGTGCCTGGGAACTCGCGCTCACCCTGTTCGGCCTTGGGCTCGTGGGGTTTTCCACCGGAATGGTGTTTTACGATGCGCTGCTGCCGTCGGTGACGATTCCCGCTCGTTTCGAGCACGTATCCGCCTTCGGGGTGGGGATGGGCTATCTCGGCGGCGGCGCGCTCTTCGCCGTCAACATTCTGATGACGCAAAAGCCGGAGTGGTTCGGCCTTGCGGATGCGTCCGCCGCGGTCCGAATGTCGTTTTTGACCGTGGCCGTGTGGTGGTTCGTATTCACCCTGCCGTTGCTGTTCGTCGTTCCGGAGCCGCCTCCCCGGTGTGTTAGCGGTACCAATGCCGTCAAGTCTGGCTTGATGCAGCTTCGGGAAACCTTCCGGCATGTCCGGCGGCTCAAGATCGTCATGCTGTTCTTGGGCGCATACTGGCTGTACATCGACGGCGTCGACACCATTGTCCACATGGCGGTGGATTATGCGCTGGCCATCGGCTTCGATGCCGGCGGGCTGATGCTGGCCCTGCTCATCACGCAAGCCGTGGGCGTGCCGGCGACGCTCGCCTACGGCTGGCTCGGTCAGCGCTTTGGCGCCAAATTCGGCATTCTCGCAGGGCTCGCGGCGTATGCGTTGCTGGTGATTTGGGGTTCCGTCATGAGCCGGCAGTGGGAGTTTTACGGGATCGCCGTAGGCATCGGTTTGGTCCAGGGCGGCGTTCAGGCCCTCAGCCGGGCGCTTTACGCGCGCCTCGTTCCAAAAGCCAAGGCCGGCGAGTTCTTCGGCTTTTTCAATCTGCTCAGCAAGTTCGCGGCGGTTCTGGGACCCGTGCTGGTGGGGATCGTCAGCCACGCCACCGGCGAACCGCGGCTCTCGATACTCTCCTTACTGGTACTTTTCAGCTTGGGCGGCGCACTGCTCTGGCGGGTCGACGTGGCCGAAGGCGAGCGGCGCGCCCGGGAATTGTAGGTTAACTCGCTACACAGCGGGTTGCCTGGGCAGGCGCGAGGACACGAGCGCCGTCAAGCCCAGGACAACCATGCCCAAGGCCAAAATCGCGGCCACGGGGCCTGCGCCATGGGCCGACGCGAAGGTGTAAATTCCCATGCTTAGCAGCATTGCGGCGTTCTGAAAGAAGTTCTGAATCGCCACGGCACCGCCGCTGCCGACCGTATGATGACCGATCTGCTGGATCGCCGCGTTGAGCGGCACTACGAACAGCCCCCCGGCGATGCCGATGGCGAGCAGCGTCGCCCTGGCCGGCCACAGGCTGTTGACACCGGCCAGGAGCAGAAAAAAGAGGCTCAGCGCATAGGCGGCGAGCCGCGCACGCCGGATGTGTTCCAGCGGAATGAGGCGCGGAACGACGCCCGAGCCGATGACGATGCCCATGGCGAGGAACAGGGTTAGTTGCGCGATCTCCCCTGCGGTTTGCATATCGAGCACTTGCGGCGCCCAGGCCACGAGAATGACGCGCAGGGTGGCGGCAGAGGCCCAGAATAGGCTGAGAGCCATGAGCACCAACCGGGCGCGCTCCGACGTCAACAGCTCTTTCATCAGGTGGACGAGTTTGGTCAAAGACGAGCCAGGGCGTATGCCGCGCGCCGGCAGCTTGGGCAAGAGGAGCGTCACCCCGGCGGAAATGACATAGAACATGACGATCACGCCCAGCGCGAGTTCGATCGACGCATCGGCGAGCTTGGCCCCAATCACGGTGCCCAGCAGAATCGCGGCGATCGTCGCGCCTTCGATCCAACTGTTGATCTTGACCAACTGCGTATGATCGGCCAGTTCGGGCAAGATCCCGTATTTGGCGGGGCTGTAAGTTGCCGCGCCCACGCCGACGACGGCATAGCCGATGAGCGGTTCGACACCGAGCAGAATCAAAAGCCCTCCGAGCGCTTTGACGATATTCGCCAGAATCAGCACCTTAGGCTTCGAATGCCGGTCGGCGAACGCTCCGACCCAGGGCGTCAGCATGACGAATGCCACCAGGAAAGCACTCTGCAAGGCCGGGACGTACCAAGGGCCCCGGTCGCCGGTCTGCAGCACGATGGCGATGACCGTAAAGAGCATGGCATTGTCCGAGAACGCGGAGAGAAACTGCGCAGCGATCAGCGAACGAAGTCCCCGGTTCATGCTTCGCTCCCTTCCCGGACGAACCCGGTAAGCGCCGGATAATCCACTTTGCCGGTGGCGAGCAGGGGCAATTCCCGGAACACCCGGATGTCCTTGGGCAGATAGAGTTCGCCGAGACCTTCCTGCTGCGCTCGAGCCGTCAGTTCGGCGCGATCGGCGTTTCGGTACTCGGTGGCGAGTACGATCTTTTCGCCTTTCTTGGGATCGGACAGCGTGATCGCCGCATGCCGCTGCCCCGGCCAAATCCGTGTCGCCAGCTCTTCGACCGCGTTAAGCGACACCATTTCCCCGCCGATCTTGGCGAACCGTTTGACTCGGCCGAGAATGCTGACGAAACCTTCCTCGTCGATGCGGACGATGTCGCCGGTGTCGTACCAGCCGACGCCATACCGCGAGACAGGCGCCTCGAGTTCGCCGGGGCGCTCGGATCGGAGATAACCCCGCATCACGTTAGGCCCGGCCACATGGAGGCGTCCGCCCTCGCTGACGCCGGGAACCTCTTCCAGCCGCCATTGAATGCCGGGAAAGAAGCGTCCTACGGTGCCTTCCCGGTAGTACATGGGCGTGTTGGCGGACAATACTGGCGCAGTCTCGGTGGCGCCGTAGCCTTCCAGGACGCGGAGTCCGAATTTCTCGGCCCAAAGCTTCCGGGTATCGGCTTGCAGCTTTTCCGCGCCAGCGAAGACGTAACGGACGCTGTAGAAGTCGTACGGGTGGGCGTGTTTGGCGTAGCCGTGGAGGAAGGTGTTGGTGCCGAACAGGATGGTGGCGTTGATGTCGTAGGCCACCTCCGGAATGATCCGATAATGCAAAGGCGAGGGATAGAGGAACAGGCGCATGCCCGACAGCAGCGGCAGCAGCGTGCCGGCAGTCAGCCCGAAGGCGTGAAAGACGGGCAGGACGTTGAGGATGATGTCCTGGGCGTTGAAATCGAAGCGTGCGGCGAGCTGTTCGCGGTTGGCGAGCAGGTTGGCGTGGGAGAGCACGACGCCTTTCGGTTCGCCCTCGGAGCCCGAGGTGAACAGGACGACCGCCGGATCGTCCGGACGGCGTTGGCCCCGGTACCAGTAATCGGCGGTGAGCGCGGCGAGGAAAGCTTTTGCTTTGTCCCAGGTGCCCAGCTCTCGGCCCAGGTCTTCGAGATAAATCACTCGAGCTTTGTCCGACAAAGCCTCAACGGCATCCTCCAGCTTGGCCGTGGCCACGAACCGACGGGCCGTGACCACGGTTTTGATCTTCGCCGTGGCGCAGCTCGACAGGAGATTACGGGTGCCGGCGCTGAAATTCAGCATGGCGGGGACTCGCCCGTAGACCTGAAGCCCCAGGAAGGCGGCCACCGTGCCGTTCAGATTGGGCAGCAACAGGCCGACGGTTTCGCCGTCTTCCGTCTCTTCCGCCAGCTTGCGGCCCAAGGCGAGGACTTGCGCGATCAGCCGATCATAGCTGAGGGGTTTCCGCTGTACGTCCTCCAGCACGCAATGTCCGCCGCCGTGAATCCTGCGTGCGTCGAGCACGGCCGAGAATACCGTCCGCCGGTAATGGCTGGTCTCGAACATCATCTCGCTCATCAGGTCGGACAACATGAGCCCGACCTGATGCCGCCGCTCGGGGCCAGTCACATCCGACGGCGGAGTCACTTCCCGCGGCGGCAGAATGTTCAGCGTGATCGGCGGAAACCAGCGCAGCCGCACCACCCCCTGCAGGCGGGAAAAGACCGTGTATTGGGTACCGTCGATACGAATCGGCAGAACCGTCGCGCCGGATTTTTCGGCGATCAGACCGGCACCGTCGTAAATCTTCATCAATGCCCCGGTTACGGTGATGCGCCCTTCCGGGAAGATCACCGCTTTCCGATCTTCTTTGAGATAGTGGGTCAGCGCTTTTACCGAAAGGGGCTGCGTCGGGTCCATCGGAAACACCTTGGCGAACCGGAGCGCCGGTTTCACCCACCAGTGCTGCGCGATGTGGGTATTGATCGCGAAAGTCACCTCGTCCGGCAGAAACGCCCATAACAGGATGGGATCGAGATACGACGAATGATTGGCGGCGATCAGCACGCGAGCGCCGGCCTTTTGGTAGTTTTCGAGACCGATGAGCTTGACGTGGAACAGTCGGGCGAGAATCCAGCGAAGAATTTTTTTTAGCATAGTGTTCACCTCCGAGGTGAAAGTCTAGGTTAAAAATAAACAGTGTTCAATATATCCGGTTTGGTGAATGGAGTGATGCGCAACCTCGGCGAACCGCCGCGATCAAAGGTAATATAGGATTTGTCCGTAACTGTACCGCCAGCCATGATTCTGAAAACTCTTCGTTTGCCTTGCTTCGTGCTTTTTCCATGCCTGCTGCTCGGCGGCTGTACGCCGCTCATCCACCCTGCAGGACCCGATCACATCGAACCACAGCTCCGCAAAGCGCATTTCATCGCTACGGACGGCGTCGTTTTGCCGGTGCGATCCTGGTTGCCTGATAATGGCAAAGCCAAGGCGGTCATCGTAGCGCTCCACGGTTTCAACGATTACAGCAATGCCTTTGCCATGCCCGGCCGCTATTTGAGCGAGCACGGGATTGCCTTGTACGCCTACGATCAGAGAGGTTTCGGGAACGCACCCGGAAGAGGGTTGTGGGCGGGGATGGGGGCCTATGTCGACGATCTGAGACAATTCACCCGATTGGTTGGCGAGAACCATCCCGGAAAACCGGTTTACATTCTTGGCGAGAGCATGGGCGGAGCCTTGGCGATCGTCGCAATGACATCGAAACGGCCGCCTGCGGCCGACGGAATCATTCTCTCGGCACCGGCGGTATGGGGCAGGCAAACCATGCCCTGGTATCAACGGGTTATGCTTTCGATTTCGGTAAGTACCGTGCCTTGGCTGCAGCTGACCGGAGAAAGCCTCGGGATTCTCCCTTCGGACAATATCGAGATGCTGCGTGGACTCGGACGCGATCCCCTAGTCATAAAAGAGACGCGAGTCGATGCGATTTACGGACTGGTGAATCTCATGGATGAGGCTTTGTCACGAGTGGAGAGGCTGAATGAGGAGGTTTTAATCCTCTATGGCGAGCACGACCAAGTAATCCCCAAAGAGCCAGTTTCCCTGATGCTGAAGAAGCTGTCGAAAACCGGGACTGCCCGCGTCGCGCTTTACGAGCAGGGCTACCATTTGCTGCTGCGGGATTTGAGCGCCGCCAAGCCTTGGGGCGATATCGCGGCCTGGGTCGCGGATAGGTCTAAGCCCTTGCCGTCAGGGGCGGACCGGCGGAACATGCTGGCTTTCCTCAATCCTTGAGGAGGTGAGGTGCGGGTGAAACCGCACCCTTACCGGTGTCCCATGGACCAAACGCACCAAACGCACCGGTGCCCGTTCGACCAATGCCAAATGGGCCACGATGGCCGGAGAACGGGTTTCGAGCGGCGTAACGGCATCTCCCGGCAATTTCTGCGTAATGCCGGGGACGGAGACCACACGCGTTTCGATGCGCTCGCCGCTTGGCAGGCTGACCGTTGCCGTCTGGCCGATCACCGCATAATCAAGGTATTTGGGAGGCACGTAGGCGGTGATGAAGGCGTGCTCCGTTTCGGCGATCTGCAAGAGCGGATGGCCCTTGGCGAGATATTCGCCGGGTTGCGCGAAAAGCTCGGTAACGATACCCGATGCCGGCGAAACGATCGAAAGCTGTCCCAACTGATCGTCGATCTCCTTCAGGTCCAAAGAGAGCTGGCGCACGCGTGCCGTAGCGTCTTTCGCTTCGGGAGGCAACCGGTTCTCGCGTCTGAGGCTGTCTTCGAGTGCCGCTAGCCGCTCCAGCGAGCTCTGGTACTGGCTGCGGGCCGTGGCCAGCTCCGCCTGAGTTGCCGCGCCCTGTCGGAGCAGCCGCTCGTATTGTATGAGCCGCTTACGGTAAAACTGTTTCTGTTCCTCGGCGAAAGCCAGCAATTGCCGAATTCCCGAGAGGTTTGATTGAGCCTGCCATGCCTTACCCTCGGTTTCGAGATAGCGCAACTCGTCTTGAATGCGCTCGTGGCGGTCGGAAAGCGGTTCGTTCTCGAGTTTCGCAAGTACGGTTCCGACGACGACCGACGTCAGCGGCTGGGCCCGCAATTCCTGGATATACCCCTCGCCACCGGCACGCACGACCGTTTGGGGAACCGTGATATAGCCGTGCGCTTCGACGAAAATCCAATCCTTCAGCAAGGTCCACAATAAATAGAGCAGGGGACTGCTGACCAGCAGCAGGATGAGGTACCAGCGCCAACGCCAGCCGGTGCGCTTGGTTGCGCCGTATTCGACTCGCAGACCGTGATCACGGCTGGGGTCTTGCCGTTCGGGGGGATCAAAGCGGATTTTCATCGGCGTAGCGGATCAAGTCTTGCCAGGATTGAATAACGAGGCCGCCGAAGTTGTCGGCCTTTAAGTGTTTGCTCAAGTAGGACATGGCTTGTTCGAAACGGGGCATGGGCAGCGTGGCGTAGCTTTCGGATTCGTCCAGAACCGGCTCGACGCTCTGCGCCAGACCGAAACGCAAACCGGGATACCGGCGCATGATGGATTCCATGAGATCCGCCGCCTTCCGGTAATTGACTACGTAATACATCACGACCAGTTCCCTGATCTTTGCTTTCTCCAGTTCGCATGGAATGCAAATCGATGTGTCGCTTTCGAGATAGCGCGGATGGATGCTCGCACCCACAGGCCAGGGCGACCGTATCGCCGCTTGGCGGAATGTTTCCAGCCATTCGTCGATCAGCATCGGCCGGGGCGGTTTCGGCTCAAGCTGGTCCGGCTCGATATCGAGATGCAGTCCGTCGAAGCGGAGTTCGGCCAAGTCGCCGATGATGGCCAACAGATCCGGCCGGAGTTCCGGCAGTAGCCAATGCGGATCGCCCAGCAAGAGTTCCACCCTGATGCCGTGTTGATGGGCCGTAGCGATAAACCGCTGCACCGTTTTCGGATCACGGGCCGCCGTCCGAATCTGTTCCCTGTCCAGCGAAAGCAGCACCCGGTTGATATGGAGCGTCCGGCTTGAGCGCCAAAACGCCTCTTGGCCTTCCGAAGTCAAAACCTCCCGGCTGTTCCAGACATACACGCCGATAGGCGGCATGTGCGCTTCGGGGACGGCATCGCTTCCCTCTGGATGCAACTCATTTTTCGCCTGCTTTAAGGGTGCGGTTAAGGACGCGAGCGGATCGTCGGTGCCGACGATTCGGCCCGGCTCCGCGAGTTCGTTCGGGAGAAAGAGGCGCAAGCGGATCAGGGCTTTCCAGTGATCGGTCGAGGTCTGCAAATAGTCGACCGCAACCCGATAGTACAGATTGACTGCCTGAACGTATTTCTCGAGCACGTCTCCGTCCAGCGCCTGAAGCCGAAGATAGCGCTCGCGCAGCGCTTCGTTCGCTGCTTTGAGCCGGGTTTCCTGAAACCTGACCTGTTCGATCAGCCGGTCTGCCTGTCCGATCGCCGCGCGATAGTCGACGCCGAGTTCCTGGCTGCGGCGTTTGTATTGGGCCATAAGGCCATTGAGCTGGCTGCGCAGGCGGGCCTTTTCGGCGTCTCGATAACTGAGGATATCCACCGGCATGCGGACGTTCAGGCTGGCGGCAGTCCCATATCCCGTCTCCGTATCCCGGTAAACGATGCCGTCGTCCCGTCTGACCGGGGTCGCCAAATTGGCCGACTGGCTCACGGTGAAGTCCGATTCGATACCCTGCCATTTCTCGGATTCGATCACGTGCTGCAAGAGTCCGATCTGGGCGTGCAAAAGCTGCAATTCCGGATGGGTTTCCAGCGATTCGCGATCGTCGGCCCGCTCGATCAGTGTCGGCTTGACGGCTTCGAAATCGTCCACCTCGGCACCGGTCAGATGTCCGATCCTCATCAGCGACTCGGCGGCGGTGGCGGTGAAACCCGACGCGGCATAGCGCGCCTGATCGAAGGCCGAGAGAAATTCGAAACGATCCGACGCCAGCACCAGCCCGGTTTGAGTGCGGCGGGCAAGGAATTCCGCCACGGATTCGCGGAGCGCCAGATAGCTTTCGGCAACGGCCTGCATGCGCCGGGCGCCCCAGTAAGCGGCATAGTTGTCTTCCAAGGCGAGGCGCGCCAGGTGGCGGCTCCAGCGCAGGCGGATTTCCTCCGCTTCGACGTTCACGGAGGCTTCCTTGATCGACCGTTCCTGTTTTTCGGCGCTGCCCAGAAGCGGCAAGCGCGCGCCGAAGCGCGCCACCCGATCGACGTATCTCATGAACTCTTCATTGGCGAAAACGTTCTTGAGATAGCCGGCCGACAATCCGCCGAAGAGCTCCCAGCCGGCTTGCGCCTCCTTCGCCTTCAAATCGAAGCGCTGGGTTTCGAGGTTGGCTTCCGCTTGAAGCACGGATGCCGCTTGATCCAGCGAAGGATAAAAGTCTTCGAGCGGCCGAACCTCGGCCATGGCGGGAAGAGCCGCCGTCAAAAGCATCGAGAGTAGATACCGGCGCATGGTTTAGGGCTTGCCTTTTCTCAATACCCACAAGGGCGCCATGGCCGAGTCCAAATGTCCCGCGTTGAAGATCTGGTTCAGATTGGCCGCGGCACTCCATAGACGAACGCAGAACTGGAACGCCGGAAAGATCGGCAGGATCCAGAACGCCCGGAGATCATCCTTCGGCCGGTCGGACAGCAGCGCGAGATAAAGCAGAAGCTGAGCCAGCGTGAGCAGAAAATAGAACACGTAGATCAACAGCATCGTTCCGAGGACGATGGGCGCCGGGTACGCGATAAACAGGAAGACCGTGTACAAGGCGATCATGAACGGCATCACGACCTGAAAAATCACGCCGTACCAGAGCAGGAAGAGAAAATTGCGCCACCCCATCAGGCCCGGCGAAATTCCCAGCCCGTGCTTGTTGAAGTAGATGTAGATCAGGTCGCCGTCCCAGCGCAGGCGTTGCCGCAGGAAGTTCCGGAAGTCCTCGGGCACGTCGGCGTGGGCCACGGCGCCCGGTATGAAGACGATTTTCAGCTGCGGATGACGTCTCAGATACTGCTTGATGCGAAGGGTTAAATCCAAATCCTCGGCGGTGCCGGTATTCCAGCCGCCTACATGATCCACGAAAGACTTCCGGAATATGCCGAAGGCACCGGGAACATTGTTCATGGCGTTCCACTCGGCCAATCCGAGTTTTGCGGCATGCACCGTCAGCAGATATTCGAGATGCTGCAAGCGGGTAACGAGCGACTTACGGGCATTGCGAACCCTTAAAGGGCCCGAGGCCGCCACGACGTGCGGATCGCGGAAGGGGCGCACGGCACACGCGACCATTTGATTGTCGAACGACGTGTCCCCGTCCAGCGCCATGAGTATCTCGCCCCCCGCATATTGCAGCCCCACATTCAGCGACGAAACCCGTCCGCCTCTCTGGATTTTGGGAATGATTCGGAACGACCGGTTCCGATATTTCGGCATGAGCGGGTATATGGCTTTCAGGGCTTTATAGGTTTCCCGGTTCTGGGCGGCGCCGTCCAAAACGGCGATGATCTCGATATGACCCGGATAGATCTGCTCCAAGAGCGACAGCATGGTGTTGCGAACCCCTTGTCCCTCGGCATAACAGGTGATCACGCAGCTCACTTTGGGAAAAAAAGGCGGCAGCAAGGCATGCTCGGGGAGGGAACCGATCACGCGGCGTAAAACCCCCATCCAGCCAATGACGTACAAAGGCAGCTCCAGGAAGAGCACGAACGGGACGAATTTAAGCGCGAAGGCGACGATGTCTTGACTGAAGAACAGCAGTTCGACGAAGACCTGCCAAGTTTGATCCCACAACATGGATCAATCCAGCTCACTGCGAAGACGCGCCAGCAACAATTCCGCTGTTTCCAATTCCCGCAAATCAGTGGAGACGAATTCGGCGAATCGACAAACCAGTTCCTGACCGTCCGCCTGCCGGGTCAACAGAGCGCTCTTTTTGATGCGCGCAAGCAACCCTTGCAGGCCGTGCGTATCGGTATGCGGCAGCAACAGCCAGATCCGATTGTCCGCCGTGCGGGTGGAAAGATCGGGCGTCCGCAGCAAATCGCGCAGGCGGGCCGAAAATGATTCCACCAGACTGAGTGTCCGGCCGTGTCCCATGACATCCACCAATTCGGGCACATTGGGGAAGGACAAGCCAAGCACGGCGAATTGAACGTCCGGATAGCGCTGGACCTGGGCGATCAACCAGTCCAGATTGTGAATGAATAGCTCGTTGGCGATGAAGTGCAGTTCGCCAAACGCCGAGAATACATCGCCGGCGTCGCCGCGCACGGCAAGAACGCGGCCGCGTTCGCTGAGGCGCCAGCTATGGATGTTATGGGCGATCAGATCCTCGGGCGGCATGGATTTGCGGCACATGGCGCACCGCGCCGACACGTCGCCTTCAACAAAAAAGTGCCGGCATTCGCGGCAACGGTAATGTTCCAGGGGACGATCGTAGTCGCTGCCGATGTGACGGAGGCGCGTACCGCATTTCGGGCAAACCAGACCGCCTTGACTCAGGAAGCCGTCCTGTTCGCCGACATGGCCGCAGGTAAAACAATGGAGGGAGGCCACTTTCTCGACGGCAATGGCACGGCAGTTGGGGCAGATGTCGGTAAAGCTCAAATGGGCGCTATGGCAAAACAGGCATTCCCGTTGCCGATCGACCAGGCCCTCGATTTCCAGGGTGCGCGAGTTGGCCAAGGTTTGCAGCCATCCGAAAACGTCCTCCTCGGTTCCCGCCAAGGCTTCGAGTATCGGATAGCGGTAATACCTCGGATGGCGCCAGTCGTGCATAGGCTGTATGACGAAACCAGGGCGCAGCCACAGATATTTGAGCAGACGATCGGTGCGTGACAACTCGCCTTCTTGGTGTTTGAAGGAGGCCGACAGAGTGAGAACGGAATCGATCGCTTGTTTTAACTCAGGGGGAGGGGGCAGATCGCCATCGAGAAGCGGGGCGTCGCGGGCATCCGCGTCTCCCAAGATAAAACACGGCATCCAGAAAAGCTTGGGATCACGGCGGACGGCCCCGATTTGCTCGTGGAGCCATTGATGGTCGTTCGCCTCGAAGACGCAGGCCACGGGGGCGGCATCTCGAGACAGATCGAGCAACGTCCGCACCTCGGCGATAGCGAACGATGAGCGGTAGTCAGTAAGTCCTTTACATCTCTCCGCCGAAAACCAGGCGATTGGATGCATTTATGATTGAGATGTCGAGAGGGCCGGGAGTGAATCGTTGTTATTGTTGTAGCCGCGCACCGCAGTTAACCCGCGGGCTCTCTTAGCTGTCTTTGCGGAACGCTTTGGCCAGTGCCTCCGCCATGGCGCCTTGCGGTTTGGAAGAGGGTTCCTGCCGTGGCTTTTTAGCTCTCGGTTCGGCTGCTTTGGCCGAGTGGTTCGACAAATTCCGCTCTGATCGAGGCGCGGCTTCGGCGTCCTTTTTCATCGACAAACCGATGCGGCGCCTGGGGACGTCCACCTCCAGCACTTTCACTTTTACTACGTCTCCCGCCTTGACCACCTCGCGCGGGTCTTTGACGAACTTGTCGGACAAGTGCGAGATGTGGACCAGACCATCCTGATGCACGCCGATGTCCACGAAGGCGCCGAAATTGGTGACATTGGTGACGACGCCTTCGAGCATCATGCCGGGTTTCAGGTCGTCGATCTTGTCGATGCCGTCCTTGAACTGCGCGGTCTTGAACTCCGGGCGCGGGTCGCGGCCGGGCTTTTCCAGCTCGCGCAGGATGTCGGTGACGGTGGGGAGGCCGAAGCGCTCGTCGGTGTAATTTTCGGCATTGACGCTGCGAAGAAACCCTGTGTTTCCGAGCAATTCGCGGATGTCCTTGCCGGTGGTGCCGATGATGCGCTCCACCACCGGATAGGCTTCGGGGTGCACGGCCGAGGCGTCGAGCGGGTTGTTTCCGTTCATGATGCGGAGAAATCCCGCCGCCTGCTCGAAGGTTTTCTCCCCGAGGCGCGGTACCTTTTTTAGCTCATCCCGGCTGTTGAAAGCGCCGTTCTGGTTGCGGTATTCGACGATGTTCTGGCTGATGGTCTGGGATAGTCCCGAGACGTAACGCAATAGCGAAGCCGAAGCCGTATTCACGTCGACGCCCACGGCATTCACGCAATCCTCCACCACCGCGTCGAGGCTCTTGGAAAGCTGCGACTGGTTCACGTCGTGCTGATACTGGCCGACGCCGATGGCTTTGGGCTCGATTTTCACCAGTTCGGCCAGCGGGTCCTGCAAGCGGCGGGCGATCGAGACGGCCCCACGTAGTGAGACGTCGAGATCCGGGAATTCCTTGGCGGCGAGTTCCGATGCCGAATAGACCGATGCCCCCGCCTCCGACACCATCACCTTGGTGATGCTTAGTTCGGGATGACGTTTGATGAGATCGCCGACCAACTGGTCGGTTTCACGGGATGCGGTGCCGTTGCCCGTGGCGACCAGTTCGACGCCGTGCTGTGCGATCAATCGCGCCAGCGTTGCAATCGATTGATCCCACTGATTCTGCGGCACATGGGGATAAATCGTCGCGGTTTCCAGCAGCTTGCCGGTTTGGTCCACCACCGCGACTTTGACGCCGGTGCGGAGTCCCGGGTCGAGGCCCATGGTGGTGCGCGGGCCTGCGGGCGCCGCGAGCAGCAAATCCTTGAGGTTCTTGGCGAAGACCTGAATCGCCTCGGCTTCGGCGGCTTCGCGGAGGCGCTGCTTGAGGTCGAGGTCGATGCGGGTCAGGATTTTGACTTTCCAGGCGTAATGCACCGTGTCGGCCAGCCAGCGATCCGCGGGCCGTCCTTTGTCGGCGATGCCGAAAGTCCGTCCGATCAGACTTTCCGAGGCGATGTGCGCGGCGTCTTCATCCTTGCCGACCTTTAAGACGAGATCCAGCACGTCCTCGTTGCGTCCCCGGAATAGCGCCAGCGCGCGGTGGGATGGAATCTTCGCGATCGGCTCGGCGAAATCGAAATAATCTCTGAACTTTGCCCCGGCCTGTTCTTTCCCCTCGGCAACCGTCGAAACGAGGAGACCCTCGTTCCAAATTCGTTCGCGCAGCTCGGCCAAGAGCCCGGCGTGCTCGGCGAAGCGCTCCATGAGGATTTGCCGCGCGCCTTCCAGCGCCGCCGCGGCATCGGGAACGCCTTTGTCGGCATCGATGTATTTCTGCGCTTCCACATCGGGTACCAGAGACGGATCGCTCAATAAGGCATCGGCCAAGGGTTCGAGCCCGGCTTCGCGTGCGATCTGGGCCTTGGTGCGCCGTTTGGGTTTGTAGGGAAGATAAAGGTCTTCCAGCAGGGTTTTGGTATCTGCGGCGAGGATCGCTTGCTCCAGTTCCGGCGTCAGCTTGCCCTGTTCTCGGATGCTGTCCAGGATGGTCTGCCGGCGGTTTTCGAGTTCGCGGAGGTAAGCCAGACGAACCTCCAAAGTTCTGAGCTGGGTATCGTCCAAACCGCCCGTCGCTTCTTTACGGTAGCGCGCGATAAATGGCACCGTAGCCCCTTCGTCCAGCAAGTCCACGGCCGCTTGGACCTGTCTTTCTCTGACGCCGAGTTCTTCAGCGATACGGGCGATGATGTTCATCGACAAACCTCGAGAGGGAAAAGCCGGGAATTTTAGCACTCGCGGGTGCTTCGAAACATCGGCCGGCGGCGTTAGAGCGGTTTTTCGGCGATGACGATGGTGGGGTCGTCGGTTTTGGTGTGGCAGGTAAATGCCAGCCGTGTCATCAGGCCGAGCATTTTGAAGTTGTCCGCCAAGATTTCGCCCCGGAAGGATTTAAGCCCCTTTTCGCGAGCGGCGTCGATGAGGCAGCACATCAGCCGCGTACCGAGGCCGCGGCGCTGCCATTCGTCCGCCACCACCACGGCGAACTCGGCGGTTTCCCCATCCGGATTGGTGAAATAGCGCGCTACGCCGAGCTCCGTTTCTTCGGCTCCGTCATTCACGATAGCGACGAGCGCCAGTTCGCGGTCGTAATCCAGTTGAGTCAGACGGATCAACATGTTCTGACTCAGCTCCTGCAAGGCGTTCATGAAGCGGAAGAATTTCGCCTCGGGGGAAAGCTGTTTTACGAATCGTTTTTCGAGTGCTGCGTCTTCGGGGCGGATCGGCCGGATCGTGATGTTGGTGCCGTCGGCGAGCTGATACCGTCTGATCAAGTGGCTGGGATAAGGGTGAACCGCCATGTGCTCGTAAGGCCGGCGCCCCGGCTGCGGTTCGTGCACCGCAATGCGGGCATCCAGGGCGAGTACGCCCTGATCGTCCGCGACCAGAGGGTTGATGTCCAGTTCCTTGATTTCGGGGAGTTCGCAGACCATCTCCGAAAGCCGCAACAACACCTGCACGATCGCGTCCCGGTTGACCGGCGGGAGATTGCGGAACGGCCCCAGCAGCCGAGCCACCCGGGTCTGGTTTATTCTCGTCTGAGCGATGTGTTCGTTGAGCGGGGGCAGGGCGACTGCTCGATCCCTCAGAATTTCCACGGCCGTACCGCCGGCGCCGAAACTCACGATAGGGCCGAAAATCGGATCGTCGACCACGCCGACGAGCAGCTCCCGGCCGTTGCGGTTCCGGTACATCTTTTCGACCGTGACGCCCTCGATCCGCGCGTCCGGTTTCCGGGCATGCACTGCCGAGACCAGATCGTTATACGCATTCCGCACCGTCTGCGCATTGTTGATGTTGAGCCGCACGCCGTCGACATCGGACTTGTGGGTGATGTCGGGCGATAGGATTTTCAGCGCGACCGGAAAACCCAGGTATTCGGCCGCCGATAAAGCCTCGTTGGGCGAGTGGGCGTTGAGCGCCGGGGGCACGGGTATGTCGAAGGCGCGCAGCACGGCGCGGGTTTCGAGCGAGGTCAAGAGCGACCGTCGTTCCGCCAGCGCCCCCTCGATGATGAGGCGGGCGCCGGCCAGGTCGGGTGGCTGGTGCGACGCCAATGGCCCCGGTACCTGCATTAGTATTTGTTGATTGCGGTGATACTCCGTCAGGTAACCGAATGCCTCAATGGCGCTCTCGGGATTCGAGAAGGTTGGGATCTGATGTTTTGTAAATAAATCGCGCCCCTCTTGCACATGGGGTTTACCCAGCCAGCAGGTGAGGACCGGTTTGTGGCTAGGTTCAGCGGCGCGGATGACAGCCTCGGCGGCTTTCGTGGGATCGGTCATCGCTTGAGGCGTGAGCAGCACCAGAGCACCGTCCACGCTCTCGTCCTCCAGGCAGATCTCGACGGCCGCCTGATACCGCTCGGGCGTGGCGTCACCCAGGATATCGACCGGATTACTGTGCGACCATTGTTGGGGTAGGGCTTCGTTCAGTTTGTTAAGCGTTGCCGTGCTCAATTCGGCGAGGCGAATGCCTTGTTCGATGGCCCGGTCGGTCGCCATGACGCCCGGTCCGCCCGCGTTGGTAATGATGACGAGGCGGTTGCCTTGGACGCGGTGCGGGGTCGAGAGGAGCTGGGCGGCTGCGAAAAGCTGCTCTATGGTGGTTGCCCGTACCACGCCGGCTCTTTGCAACGCGGCCTCGAAGACATCATCCGAGCCAACCAAGGCGCCGGTATGCGACATGGCCGCGCGGGAGCCCTCGGCATGACGGCCGGCCTTGATGACGATTACCGGCTTCATGCGTGCGGCGGCCCTAAGGCCGCTCATAAAGCGCCTGGCATCGCGCACGCCTTCCACGTACATCAGGATGCTGCGGGTCTCGGGATCGAGAGCAAGGTAGTCGAGGATATCCCCGAAACCGACATCGGCGCCGGCGCCCAACGACACCATGGTCGAAAATCCGATGCGATGGGCGCTGGCCCAATCCAGGATTGCGGTGCAGAGTGCGCCCGATTGGGAGATGAGAGCAAGCGAGCCTGGCTCTGCGACATTATTGCTGAACGTGGCATTGAGGCCGACTGAAGGGCGCATCAGCCCTAAGCAGTTGGGACCGAGAATCCGGAGACCATAATGCTTTGCTTCGTCCAGCAGAGCCCGCTCCAGCATTCGACCGGCGCCTTCCTGTTCCCCGAAACCTGCCGACAGCACGATGGCGGCTTTGACTCCCTGCTGGCCGCAGGCGCGGATGATGAGGGGGACGGTGGCGGCAGGCGTCGCGACGATCGCCAAATCGACGTGCTCCTTCACGTCTTCGATCGAAGCGAAGCACACCTTGTCCCAGACCCGTTGGTACTTGGGATTGACCGGAAAAATCGGGCCCTCGAAGCCGCCATCGAGGAGATTTTGATAGACACGGGCGCCGACCGAGTCGGGCCGCTCGCTGGCCCCGAACACAGCAATGGACTTTGGGCTGAACAGATGTTCGAGGTAATGGCGTGCCATGTCTGTCTTAAATTCTGGCGAGGAGGATTTCTCCGATTTCGCCGTCCGTGAGTGTGACTGGATTGGTCTGCATGCTGGTGCCGCGGGCGTTGGCGACGATCTTGGGGATGTGCGCGGATTCCACGCCGAAATGGCCGAGGCGCTTCAGCGCCAGCCGTTGGGTCCAATCGTGCAGCCGATCAACCAACGCATCACAGGCCTCCTTCTCGGTTTTGAAACGTTGGCCGGTCAGGAGTTCGGCGACACCGGCGTATTTCTTCAATGCAGGATGCTCCGGGGTTCTCTCGCGTAGAGCGCGAATATTGATCGCTGTGGCTTCGGCGAGCAAGGTACCGCAGGCGAGACCATGGGGGATCGGATAAAACGCGCCTAGCGGCGCGGCGAGTCCGTGCACCGAGCCGAGCCCCGCCTGCGCCAGGGTGATGCCCGACATAAGCGAGGCATAAGCGATGGCGCTGCGCCCGACTCGGGCGGCCTCAGTGTCGCCGCCCTTATGGGCTGCGAAGAAGCCGTCGCAAAACGCTTCCATGCCGCTTTTCGCAAGAGCATCGGTCATGGGGTTGGCGCGGGCGGACACATAGGATTCCAACAATTGGGTAAAGGCGTCCATGCCGTCGGCGGCGATGAGATCCGGCGGGCAAGTGTCCAGCAGATCGGGATCGACGATCGCGTATTCGGGAACTAGCAAATCGTGCCGGAACGATTTCTTGAAGCCATTTTCGCCACGTATGCTCAGAACTGCGTTCTTAGTCGCTTCGCTGCCGGTGCCGGCGGTCGTGGGTATGGCGATGAAGGGCGTGGCCGGCCCCGTGTACGGAATGTTACGGCCCACGCCTTCGAGATGATCCATGACCGAATTGCCGTGGGGCAACAGCCCTGCAATGGCCTTGGCGGCATCCAGCACGCTACCGCCTCCGATCGCAATCACCAGATCGATGTTGCAGTCGTAAAAGGCGGTGACGGCATCGTCCACCAACTGCGGCGTGGGCTCGTCGCTGACGGTCATGTGTTCGAAACTCATGCCCTGCTCGGCCAAGTGCTCCGTCAGCCAGGTCCAGCGCGGCGACGAGCGGAAGGAGTGTGCTCCGGTTATAAGCAGCGCCTTTTGGCCGTAAGAGCGAGCCAGATTCGGCAGTTCAGCGAATCGGCCGGAACCGAAAAGGATGCGAGGCAGGCGAGAAATCGAGAATAAAGGAACAGTCATGAGTGGGTTTGGCCGCGGGCCTTTCGCCGGTGGATCGCGATATAAATGCCTACCAGGAGAATGCTGAAGATGATCACGTCGATGACTGCGTGTTCCGAATAGCGCGCGATCAGTTCCTGGTTTTCACCGATGAAATAACCGATCCAGCTCAGTACGGATACCCAGATCGCCGCGCCGAGCAGCGTGTACGCGGTGAACTTGAGATGATTCATGTTGGCAAGGCCCGCCGGCAAGGAGATTAGATGCCGGACCACCGGCAAGAGCCGGCCGACGAATGTGGAGATTTCGCCGTGCACTAGGAAAAACTTCTCCACGCGGTCGAAGTGCTCCTCGGTGATCCAGACGTACTTGCCGTATCTGATCAGAAGCGGTCTGCCCAGCCAGCGCGCGACGAAATAGTTGGCGTAAGCCCCGACCAGGCTTCCCAGCGTTCCGCTGAGGATCACCAGGGTCATGTTCATCTTGCCTTGTTGGGCCAGATAGCCTGCGGGGGGCATGACGATTTCGCTGGGAATGGGGAAAATGGAGCTTTCCATGGCCATCAACAGAAAAATCCCGGTATAGCCCATCGCGCCGATGGTCGTCACCAGCCAGTTGATCAGTTCGTGCATCGGGAGTTCCTTAAAATGGGCTGTTTGTTAAAGCAATCCGCCCTGCAGCGGCACGAAGCTGACGGGCTCGATGATCTCCGCCTCAAATCCGACTTCCGTGCGCGTGATCCGCTGCAGAAACTGTTCGCGTCCGTCACCGATGGGTATCACCATAACGCCGCCCCGCGCCATTTGATCGAGCAGCGGCTGCGGCAATTCCGATGGGGCGGCGGTGACGATGATGCCGTCGTAAGGTGCGTAATCCTCCCAGCCCCAGCCGCCGTCGCTGTGTTTCATGCGCACATTGCGCAAATGGAGGTCTTGAATGCAGCGGCGGGCGCGCTGCTGAAGCGGGTAGATGCGTTCCACCGAATGAACCCGTTTCACCAGTTGCGCCAATACGGCGGTCTGATAGCCCGAGCCGGTGCCGACCTCGAGGACTTTGTCCAACGGGCCTTTTTCGAGCAGCAACTCGGTCATGCGAGCCACGATATACGGCTGGGAAATCGTCTGGTTGAATCCGATCGGCAGCGCCGTGTCTTCGTAGGCGCGGCTGGCGAAAGCCTCTTCGACGAAGATATGCCGGGGGGTTTCCAGCATGACCGCGAGCACGGACGGGTTGCTGATTCCTTGTTCCTTCAATCGGCTGACCATGCGTTCCCGGGTTCTGCGGGAGGTCATGCCGATGCCCTGAAGACGACGGTTCATGGAATAACCTCACGCGGAAGCCAGTCGGCCAATCGCTGAAGACTTTCGTAACGGGTCAAATCGATCTGCAAAGGCGTGACGGACACGTAATTGTTGCGTATGGCGTAAAAATCGGTGCCGGGCCCGGCGTCTTGTTCCGGACCGGCGGAGCCGATCCAGTAGATTTCGCGTCCGCGCGGGTCGGTCGTCCGGATTACCGGTTCCGCCTTATGCCGCTGGCCCAGGCGGGTGGATTGGAAGCCACGAAGCTCGTTTAGTGGAACATCGGGCACGTTGACGTTCAGTATAGTATCGGCCGGCAAGGGGTGCTCTTGGATCTGTATGAGCAAAGTCACTGCGACTTGGGCGGCGGTATCGAAGTGCTGTGGATTGCTCGATGCCAATGAAACTGCAACGGCCGGAAGCCCCAAGAAACGTCCTTCGGTGGCTGCCGCCACAGTGCCTGAGTAGATGACGTCGTCTCCCAGATTGGAGCCGTGATTGATGCCGGCGAAAACCATGTCCGGCTCCTCATGCAACAACCCGGTAATGGCCAAATGCACGCAGTCGGTGGGCGTGCCGTCGATCTTGATGAAGCCGCTTTCGGCTCGGCTGACGCGTAGAGGTCTGTCCAATGTCAGCGAATTGCTCGCTCCGCTGCGGTTTCTTTCAGGGGCGACAACCGTCAGTCGCGCGCGTTGCCCCAGCGCGTTTGCCAAGGCGATCAGTCCTTGGGCGGAATAACCGTCATCGTTGCTCAACAAAATATGCATTAGGCGTGCTCCCCCTTTCCGAATCATTTTACACAAGAAGCGGGCCGGTCGGGGCATCGGCTACGACGGACGTTGGCTGACGATTGGCAGGTACATCAGCTCCAAATGCCGATGAGTAATTAGGAATGCAGGAGGCGTGGCATCGTTGACTCTGCCTTGACGCTGGTTAAGGAATCCTCGACCATTGAAAGAATTTTTGCACCGCCAAGGACTCGCTATTCCGCGTCCCACGAGGTCCATCCGAACTTACCGCACCAAGGATTTCATCCGATGAACTCGCAAAGTCTGAATATGCTGGCCGAGAAGCTTCGCGCCAGCACCCTCTATCAAAGATACGTTCGCCTGCCGGCTTTGGCTCAGAGGCTGACTCTGGTCAGTTCGATCACGTTTCTAACGACCTTATTTCTGGTTGCAATTTATTTCTTTGTCGACCCGATCATCGCCATGGGGGCCTTCGCCAGTATTCTGGCGGGATTGGCCACGGGATTCGGCGCTTTGCCCGCATTGCTGTTCAAGGATGTGTCTAGTAGAACCCTGTATCTGATGCTGGGTGGAGCTGCCGGTGTGATGCTGGCAGCCACGGCATTCTCGCTGATCGTGCCGGGCATCCAGTACGGTAATCAGCAGTGGCCGGGGCTCGGTGTTTATGTGGTTGCTATTGGGGTATTGGTCGGCGCGGTTTTTCTCGTGTTGGCGGACAATTGGCTGCCGTATGAGCGGTTTCTGGGCGAGAGCGGAGAAACCTTCGACTCGTTGCGAAAGATTTGGCTCTTTATCGCTGCGATCGTCATGCACAATCTTCCGGAAGGCATGGCCGTTGGCGTAAGTTTTGGTTCCGGCGATTGGCACAACGGCGCCGCCTTGGCGATTGCCATCGGTTTGCAGAATATTCCGGAAGGCTTGGCGGTGGCGATGCCGCTGGTGGCCTTGGGATATCGGCGGCAACAGGCGGTATTGATTGCTACCTTAACAGGTTTGATCGAGCCGGTCGGCGGCTTTCTCGGGGTCGCCGCGGTCACGATGTTTTTGCCGTTATTGCCCATCGGGATGGCCTTTGCGGCCGGAGCCATGCTGTTTGTCATCAGCGATGACATCATTCCCGAGACCCAATCTCAAGGTAAAGCCCGTTACGCGACCTTTGCGTTGATGTTCGGCTTTATCGTCATGATGATTTTGGACAACTTAATTACAGCCTGAATATCCGATCCAGTGGCTTGCAACCTGATTAACGAAGTGGGGATATGGCTGGATCGAAGCCTGCCGGTGATCGACTGGGCGCGGTGGTGGACATCTTCCGGCACCGCATTCGCGCTGGTCGCGGCAGCCGAGTTCGGCGATAAAAGCCAATTGGTGTGCATGACTCTCGCGGCCCGGCACCGGCACTGGCCGATTCTGTTCGGCGCCGTGCTTGCGTTTGCTGTCTTGAACCTGGTCGCCGTGTCGTTCGGGGCGGCGGCTGCCCGATGGCTGCCCCAATCCTTGGTGTCGTTGGCCGTAGCCGTTCTGTTTGCCGTCTTTGGCATAAAAGCCTTGCTTTTCAAGGAAGAAGATGAGGAGGTCAAGGAGAAAAGCGGTCACGGAATCTTTGTGACGACCTTCCTGATGATTTTCTTCGCCGAATTTGGCGATAAAACCCAACTCGCAGTTGCGGGTTTAGGTGCGACGGCTCCGCCCGTGCCGATCTGGCTTGGTGCGACCGCAGCTTTAGGCATAACGTCCGCCCTGGGTATTTGGGCGGGAGCGACATTGCTGCGGAAAATTCCTCAACGAGCTCTACATATCGTCAGCGGTTTATTGTTTCTGGGGTTTGCGGTTTTTGCGGCATTCAGAATCGCGCCCCAAGAACTATGGGACTGGCTTCAAATTGGCCTCAATCGATTGAGGCCGATCGTTCGAGAATGGTTTTCGTAGCTGTTTAGGCTGAATAGGCGGGGCGTCTCCGGCATTTCAAAGCCTCGTCGTCGGAAGTTCCACTCTTCGCCCGCTTTGGGCCGCCTTGTCCCGGCCTACTTCCTTTTTCCACAGCGCAATCTCTCGTAACCGCAGTTCGGGTACGATTTCCATCGCACCGATAAAGACGATACTCGTGCGCCTGTCAAGACACTTCTTGAAGCCGCTCGTAGCGCTATACCGGAGACGGTAACGGAGCGAAGGCGGCCTATTTGGATTACAGCCACATTCAAGGCCGACGGAAATGTCTTGACGGTTCATCTTCTTCAGATCCCGCGAGAAATCGGCGGTCTGGGAGCCGTGATGCAATTTTTTTCGCTTGTTCGCTAAATTTTGTCCAGAGGATGCCGATGACTAAGTCAGACGGATTAATCAGTCTGCTTGACGATCGTAAAAAAACCTGAGTAGAGGAGCGACGAACATGACCAGCGTAATCAACACCAACCTGGCATCCATCAACGCCCAGCGCAGTCTGAGCAAAACCACGCATGCAATGCAAACCGCCATGGAACGGTTGTCTTCCGGACTGCGTGTGAACAGCGCGAAGGACGATGCGGCGGGTCTCGCCATCGGTGACCGCATGACCTCGCAAATCCGCGGCATGACCGTTGCCATGCGTAATGCCAACGACGGTATTTCCATGGCGCAAACGACGGAAGGCGCGATGGGCACCATTACCGATACGCTGCAACGGATGCGCGATTTGGCCGTTCAGGCCAAGAACTTCGGTGCCGTATCATCCAGTGATAGACAAAAACTTCAAACGGAGTTCAAGCAGCTTGGCGATGAGATTAGGCGCATCATTGGCAATACCGAGTTCAATGGCAAGAAAGTTTTGAATGGCAGCTTGAAGAATGCCAATTTTCAGGTCGGAGCGGGCACAGCGACCAATAATCAGATCTCGATCACGATCAGCAATCTGGCGTCAATGTCGGGGATAAAGCAGCTTGCAAGTGCAAGCCCTTTGACATCCATTGGCTCAGGCGCTACCTCGACTAAGGTGGGTTCGGCAATCACCATGATCGATTTGGCCATCCAAAAAATCGATGAGGGTCGGTCTAAGCTAGGTGCTGTCCAAAACCGCTTCATGGCAACTATCGCTAACCTGCAATCAGCTATCGAAAACCAGCAAGCCGCCCGTTCGCGCATTATGGATGCCGATTTTGCTACGGAAACTGCAAATCTGTCCCGCGGGCAGATTCTCCAGCAGGCGGGCACGGCTATGCTAGCCCAGGCTAATCAGGCGCCGCAAGGCGTACTTGGATTACTGAGGTAATCTGGCTAGGGCTGATTGGACGTAGGCAGATATTGATCTGCCTGCGTCCGTTGCAGATGAGGAGACCGCGATGATTAATGACGTAACATCTTCAACCAAACCGCAGGCGCCGCCTGTTTTTGCCAATGAGGCGGCGAGGCCGATACCGGCAAACGAAAGTGCGGCCGTCCAGGACCTAGCCCGTGTGGTTGCTTCGAGCACGCAGACCTCATCCATGGAGCGCGATGCAGCGGATCAGAATGTTTCGCCAGAAGAACTCAAGCGTGTGGTCGTCCAGGCCAATGCCTTCATCCAATCGGTTCAGCGGAACCTGGAATTTTCAGTCGATCAAGACACCCATACGATGGTGATGAAGGTGGTCGATAGGGACAGCGGCGAGGTGGTGAGGCAGATTCCGCCAGAGCAAGCATTGTCCATGCTCAAGCAGTTAAACGAGGTGGGCAGCAAGATCGGCTTTCTTTTCAAAAATTCCGCTTGATTCGGAAACGCAGGGTTGTGGGTCAAGCACGCCTTTGGGTGTTGTAACCCGTAAGCGGAAGGGTAAAACGACAGTCAGGAGCCTCGATATTTGGCTCCATGTCTGCGTTGACATAGAGGGGCGAATCGCCAGGCTGGGGATGGACACTCCAGCGTACAGTTCTCGGCGTTAATCAGAAAGGGTGGTGTTATGGTTATCACATCTTCCGGGATAGGCAGCGGGTTGGACATCAATAGCTTGGTGAAACAACTAGTGGCTGCCGAAGGAAAGGCTGCAAAGGACATGCTGGACAGGCGCGAATCCGTGGCCAAGGATCGTCTGTCCGCCTTGGGTGGTCTTAAAGGAGCGCTTTCCAGCTTTCACAACATAGTGAGCAAGTTAAAGAACAGCGACTTGTTCAAGACGCATGCGGCGACTTCCTCAAATGAATCGGTTTTGGCGGTGAGTGCGGCCGCTTCGGCGGCGATGGGTACTTATTCGATATCGGTAGAGCGCCTGGCGCAAGCGCACCAACTGGTTTCGGGCGGAAGCGGCTTCGCTAACGGCAGCGCGGTCGTGGGAACTGGCACTTTAACCATCCAGTTGGGCGCTGATTCGAGCAATGCGTTTTCGGTCGCGATCGGCTCCGACAAAAGTTCCTTGGCAGGTATTCGAGACGCCATCAATGCGGCGCCAGAAAATAAAGGTGTAACCGCATCGATTATCAATGTTGACGATGGAGTCGGCGGAACGGTTTCTCGTCTCGCATTGACTTCGAATAACACGGGAGCCACGAACGCTCTGACGATCACGGCCTCCGACGATGATGGAAACAATACGGACGCAGCGGGACTCTCTCAGTTGATCTCGGCCAATATGCTTGAAAAGTCCGTGGCTCAGGATGCGCTAGTCAAGATAAACGGCTTCGATGTCACCCGACCGAGCAATACCATCACGGATGCCGTTGATGGATTGACGCTGAATTTGAAAACCGCCTCGCCGGGAACGCCCGTCAGTGTGGGGGTAAGTCTCGATAAGAGCGCGATTTCGAAGAGTGTCACCGAGTTCGTGGATGCCTACAACAAACTTGCCTCGGTGGTCAAGAGCCTCGGAAGTTATGATCCCCAGTCCAAAGAGGCGGGATCGTTGCTCGGCGACTCCATGCTGCGGAATCTTCAGAGCCAGCTGCGTGGCGACATGGGCAACCCAGTGGCTAGCGCGCCGGGAGAATACAATACCCTGCAGATGATAGGCGTGGAAATCGACGCCTCGGGCGTTATGTCGCTCAAACAAGGTAAATTAGAGGCCGCGTTGGCTGTTAATGTGAATACGGTCAGTAATGTGTTCGCCTCCAGTGACGGCGTGGCGACACGGTTGGACAGCCGAATAAAGTCTTACGTACAGTCGGGCGGATCTCTGGATAGCCGTACTCAGGGCTTAAACGGAACGCTTCGGGAGATCAGCAAAGCCAGAGATGCGCAGCAGTTGCGATTGGACAAGCTGGAGACGAGTCTGCTTAAACAATTCAATGCGATGGATGCGATGGTGGCGCAGTTTAACGCAACAGGCGCGTTTTTGACCCAACGGTTCAAATAACCGAGATGTTTGTGTCAGTCTCACAGAATCGTCGAACAAAAATTAGATAGAGAATTATCATGAATGCGTACGCGCGAAGACAATTTGTAAACAAATACGCCAATGTGAGTGCGCAAGCCGGTATTAACGATGCCTCTCCCCATCGTCTGATTCAAATGCTGATGGAAGGCTTTCTGGCCCGCGTCAATACAGCCAAGGGGGCGATGGAATATGGAAATGTTCCGGTGAAAGGAGAAAATATTTCTAAGGCTATCGCTATCGTAGGGGGATTGGAGGAGGGGCTGGACATGGAGAAAGGCGGTGAGCTGGCGCAGAATCTTCGCGATATGTATCACTATATTCGAAACCGCTTATTGGTGGCCAGCCGAGAAAATCAGCCCCAAATATTGGATGAAGTTGCCGGACTCATGCGGGAAATCAAGAGCGCGTGGGATGCAATTCCAAATGAGCTGCACGATATGCGGCACGGCTGACTATGGAAGTTTTATGCGAAATTCAATCGCTGTTGGCTCAAACCCGAGAACTTCGAAAACTGGTCGAGGCGGACGATGATGAGTCATTAGAGCGCCTGGAGACGCTGCTTCGAAGTCGTCAAATTTCACTCGAAATTTTTTTTTCGAAACCGGCTGTCCAAGAGTCAGAAGCAGCGGTTAGGGCGATGATTAAAACTATTCTGGAGATCGACGCTGAATCAACCCGTCTGCTTGAAATGAAGAAACGCGCAATCGGCGAACAAGTCAGCCTGATGCATCAAGGCAAGCAGGCCATAGTCGTCTATGACGAAACTGACCGGCTATAACTCGGGATTTTTAACCCTATTCCGTTCTTTCTGCTTAGAACCCATCCCGGTAGCTCTCGAAACCCTTCGGCTTCTCTCAGGACAGGCCCTTCGACCCGCTCAAAGGGCGACGGGTTACTGCGATGGGCCCTTTACTACTATGGTGCTCTCAGTGTCTGAGCTGCGCCGGTTTGTCCGTTTTCCCCTTCAACGTTGATCCCGTCGATCATGGCCGCCAAGGCTAACGCCGATTCGTTTTCGGACGTGCGTTCCAAGATGTAATTCAGCATCATCCGAGCGGCCTCGAGAATGCCGATGTCGAAGTAGAGCCGGGCAAGCTTAAGCTGGATATAAACCTGGTCCGGAAATGCAGCCAGATAATCGTTATAGACATCCACCGCCTCGATCGGACGACCGAGCAGTTTGAGCATTTCGGCATATTGCGGTTTATAAACCGGTGAAATGAGCGACAAACAGTCGAGCGCGGAACAGGCATTTTCAGCCTGGTGGGTTTCGAGGCTAATCGAGAGCACCCGCAGCAAGGCATCTTCCAAAAGCGGCGATTCCCCGTTCTGAACGATAGGGTAAAGCAAGCCGATAGCCGTCTCATGGTCGCCGTTGAGTTCGGCGAGGTATGCCGAAATGAGCTGACAATACTCTAGGGCTGCCTGCTTGTCGGGATGGTGCTCGAGGCTGTTAAGGAGATCGCTTAACTCGCCGGTTTGCCGATTTTTCAGCAAGATTCGGCCACGCTTTTGAGCCGCGGGCAGGCTGGAATGGTGCTTCGCGCGTTTCAGGTGGGCGCTGTCCGTGTCAGTAAGAGTTTTCCCGTAAAGTTGCTCAATGCTTTCCAGTTCTTTCTGGCGCATCGGGGATAGCGGAACGGAGCAATGTCGGGCACGCCAGATCCTGACGCGGCCATATTGCCTGTCCTCGCGCCATTGCTCGAACATCCGATCAAAATCGGGTTCTGCTTTTTCTTCTTCCAAGCGACTGTGGAGACGCTGTTCTGCCTTGCAAAGCATTTGCAGAAGGCGCTGTGCGCCATCACGATAAGCTTCGTAATAAATGGAACCCAATTTTTTTGCGCTTTCGGCGTCCAGGTCCTTATCCTCGAACGGACGAGTGATTTTGAGAAAATCACGGATGCCCAACCGTTTGGTCAGTTTGCTGAACTGGCGATATCGAGTCTTGAGCGTTCTTTCGGTCCGGTCCAGAAGGATTTTATTTTTTACCGCACGACGGTGGTTGCCTTCCCCATAGATACCGAGGTTGTACTCAAGGCCCTTCACGGCCAGCTCTCGGATCGCTTTTATTTGGTGAATGGCCTTGGCGAGTTCCGCCAAAACTTTTTGACAATGGCGGCGGCGGTGTTCCAGGGTAGGGGGCTCGACACGCTGTCGAACGATATCCCAAACACTGAAAGCCCCGGAATGGATCTGAATTTCCGCTAATGGCCGGTAGGCGATGCCTTCCATCTTTGCCGAGGCGGGAGACGGATTGACGATTTCGCAACCTGACCTAGAGATCTGGACCGCTTGCATGGCCAGACTTCGGGCGGCTTCGGCGAAGTCGGCCGTGGTGTTGGCCTGCCAGCCGCCGTTCGTCTCGACTTGAATCGCGCTGAGATCGAACCGTGGTCCCACTGCATGTTCGTTACTGCCTTTGGCGTGCGTATATCCGTCTCGACTGAAGCAGAGATCGACGCCGCCCAGGATAATTCGGGAAAAGCCGAAAGCCTGAGCCACCGATAGGGCGGTGTTGGTTACCGTAGGGCCTGGATGAGGCAGGGATGGCGGATTCAAGGGCGATTTCCAGGGCAGCAAATCGCCCAGATAAAAACTCATGCCGCGCCACTGGCCGATCAGCAACGGTGTGGCATGATACGCATGAATCAGGATGACGCGTTCGTCGAATTCCAGCATTTCCTTGCTGACATCGAAGCTCATTTCCGTAGGATCCACGGTGAAGACGATGTCCGGCGTGATTCCGGCTTCGTGAAGACGCCGGGCAACTCGGGATACGGCCAATACGGCCACGCAATCCCGGTGCTCCTCGACCCAGGGCAAGCACGCATCGAGGGAGGGGCCCCCTGCAAGCAATACGGCCGTTTTTCCCCGAAAGGCGTCTTTTAGTACCGACGCCGGGACGAGATTTTCCGCCAAGTTGGCTAACTGACAGACCGTAAATCCTTCGCCGCCGAGTGCGGCGGAAACAGCCCAGCGGAGCTTGATGAGGTCGGCGTCCACGGACCAGGCGATCTCCGCATAATCCGGCATACTGGCTTCACGTGCGGCGATGGACTGCCAGAACTCTACCCCACCGATATAAAAATATTCCTCGATTTTGAATTCATTTGCCTTGCTCAGCCATTCATCCGCGGTCACACAGACACCTCGTTCGCCGAGTATGTCCAGTACACCCTCGGATTCCAGCGCCGCAAGAATGTGCGGAAGCTCGATGAATAAGTAACGGGAGCCCGTAGGGACCCCCTTTTGCGCAATATGGCGCAAAAGCAGGCCCGAATCCGTACCAACCACGACATGGAGGGTATTTTCGTAGAAAAGACTTTCACCGAAAAAGGCGGCGAATACGGCCGAGGCGCCTACCTTGTTGAAGGCTTCGCGATTGACTTGATAAAGATAACGATCGCCGAAGGCGTTCTGTGTAAAGCTATCGAAAGGAAGCGCGAGGGATGGGAATAAACCGTCGGAGGACATTAGCGAGCCGCCAGTAGAAGGTGAATCGAATTATAGTCAACATAGTCAACACGTGGGTCATGAACTAGACTAAATCCAGCTTGTGTGGGGCCGCATGTGAGGAATATGACCGAACAGACAGTGCTTGTGACAGGGGGCGATGGGTTTATCGGCTCTCACTTGGTGGAGCAATTGGTATCGCGAGGCTGCAAGGTCAGAGCACTGGCGCAGTACAACTCATTCAACAACTGGGGTTGGCTGGAAGATACAGCCTGCTTGTCATCCATCGATGTCGTTACCGGGGACATACGGGATCCCCATTTCTGCCGGCAATTGCTTCGAGGGGTGGATAGCGTATTCCATTTGGCGGCGCTCATCGCCATACCTTACTCCTACCGTGCTCCGGACAGCTACATCGACACCAATGTCAAGGGAACGCTGAACATCTGTCAGGCTGCCCTGGAAGCCGGTGTCAAACGGGTGATTCATACATCCACGAGTGAAGTTTATGGCACGGCTCAGTATGTTCCCATCGACGAAAAGCATCCGTTGCAGCCGCAGTCCCCTTACAGCGCTTCGAAAATCGCCGCCGACCAAATCGCCTTGAGTTTCTACCATGCCTTCGGCCTTCCGGTGACCGTTGCGAGGCCTTTCAATACCTATGGTCCACGCCAATCGGCGCGGGCGGTGATACCCACTATCATCGGCCAAATCGCTCACGGATACCGTCGGATCAAGCTGGGCGATGTGACGCCCACACGGGATTTCAACTATGTGGATGACACCTGCCGCGGTTTTTTGGCGATCGCTGATGCCGAAGATGTGAATGGCGAAACGATCAATATCGGTTCGAATACGGAAATTTCTATCGGCGAGACCTTCGCTTTGATTAACGAGCTGATGGGGGGGCGCGCCGAACTGGCCTATGATGAGCAGCGGGAGCGCCCGTCGCGATCCGAGGTGCTTCGGTTGCGCTGTGACAATCGCAAACTGCATGCCCTGACCGGTTTCATACCCCAAGTGGAGCTTCGCGAGGGCTTGCGTCGCACCATTGCCTGGTTCACCGATCCGGCCCATCTCAAGGCTTATAAGCCCGATATCTACAACATTTAACGGTGATTCATGGCGTCGATCGCCGAACAGATCGTTCAGTGCCTGCACGATGCTCTTGGGGATGTCAAAAGACCGGTGGCCCTGCATGAGCCGCGCTTCTCCGGCAGGGAATGGGACTATGTGAAGGAATGTCTGGATACCGGTTGGGTTTCGTCTGTGGGCAGTTTCGTGGACCGTTTCGAGTCGGAACTCGCCGCGTATACCGGTATAAGGCACGCTATTGCCACAGTCAACGGTACCGCCGCCCTGCACGTGTGCCTGCTGCTCGCGGGTATCGAGGCGGGCGACGAGGTGTTAGTGCCTACCCTGACCTTCGTCGCCACCGCCAATGCCATCAGCTATTGCGGAGCGATTCCCCACTTTGTGGACAGCGACGAACAGAGTCTGGGTGTGGACGCGGGGAAACTCCGGACCTATTTGCAAGACGTGGCAGAGATGGACCCGGGCGGTTGCCGCAATCGGTTTTCCGGCCGGCCCATCAAAGCCGTGATCCCGATGCATGCCTTCGGTCATCCAGTGGACTTGGATTCTTTGGCGGCGTTATGCCGTGATTACGGCCTGATCTTGATCGAAGATGCGGCCGAGTCGCTGGGTTCCTATTACCGGGGGCGACATGTCGGCAACTGGGGATCGCTGAGCGCGCTGAGCTTCAACGGCAATAAGATCGTCACTACCGGCGGGGGCGGCGCGATCCTCACCAACGATCCGGAACTGGCGAGAAAGGCCAAGCACATTACGACCACGGCCAAGCTGCCGCACCGCTGGGAATTCGTTCACGACCAAATTGCTTACAACTACCGGATGCCCAACCTGAACGCGGCATTGGGCTGCGCTCAGCTGGAGCGGATGGACAGCTTTGTCGCCGCTAAACGGCAGCTGGCCGAGTGTTACCGGACCGCATTTCTTGGCTGTGACGGCGTCAAAGTGTTCCATGAACCGGTCTATGCCCGCAGCAATTATTGGTTGAACGTATTGCTGTTGGACGTCGATCAGGCTGATCGCCGCGATGAAGTTTTGGAGACGCTTTATTCGGTAGGCTTTCTGTGTCGCCCCGTTTGGGCCCCCATGCACAAGCTGCCCATGTACGTGCATTGCCCATGCATGGGGCTTAGTTGTGCCGAGAGCTTGGAGCGACGCATCATTTGTGTACCCAGCAGCGCGGGCTTGGGGACGGCATGAGCAGCCTACGTGTGTGTGTAATAACCGGCTCCCGCGCCGATTACGGTTTATTGCTCCCGGTGATGCAGGCATTGCGAGACGATCCCGCGTTCCAGTTGCAGGTGCTGGTCACCGGGATGCACCTGGCCCCACAGTTCGGCCTGACCTGGCGTACGATCGAAGAAGATGGCTTCGCCGTCGATGCGCGTGTCGACATGCTGGTATCGAGCGACAGTGCGGTGGGTAATGCTAAATCGGTCGGGCTCGGGGTCATCGGTTTTGCCGACGCTTTCGAGCGTTTGAAGCCGGAGTTGGTACTGTTATTGGGCGATCGTTTCGAGATCTTTGCCGCGGCTCAGGCTGCATTGCTCGGTCGCTATCCCATCGCCCACATCGCCGGCGGAGATGTTACCGAAGGGGCTTTCGACGAGGCTTTGCGTCACGGCATCAGTAAGATGGCGCATCTGCATTTCGTCACCAATTCAGACGCGGGGCGACGGCTGCGCCAGTTAGGAGAAGATCCGGCGCATATCCACGTGGTGGGTAGTCCGGCGCTGGATTTGCTGCGCCAAACGGCCTTGGTCGATCGCAGTGACCTGGAGACCGTGCTGAACTTCCGTTTTCGGCAGAAAAACCTGCTGGTGACCTTCCATCCGGCGACACTGGAGTGCGGCTCGGCGGCATCGCAAGCCGAGGAACTTTTGGCGGCTTTGGACCTCTTGGGCGAAAACTTCGGCCTGATCTTCACCCAGTCGAACGCCGACACGGGCGGTTTCGCGATCGCCGCACTCATTAACCGCTTCGCCACCGAACACGCCAACGCAAGGGTTTATGCCTCTCTAGGCCAATTGCACTATTACAGCCTAATGGCCCACGTCGATGCAGTGGTGGGGAATTCTTCCAGCGGTTTGTACGAGGCGCCCAGCCTAAAAGTGCCTACCGTGAACGTGGGGGACAGGCAAAAAGGGCGGCTAAAAGCCGCTTCCGTTATCGATTGCCCGACTCAGCGGGACGCGATTACCGGAGCGATACATGCGGCGCTGAGTTTGGATTGCCGCAATGCGGTGAATCCTTACGGCGACGGCCACGCCACCGAGCGGATCATGGCCGTGTTGCGCGGCTTGCGCGAACCGCAGCGGCTCTTGAAAAAGCATTTTCACGATTGGGGACGCTGATGAGGCCGTACGCCAAACACGGGGTTTATGTCATCGCCGAAGTCGGCGTTAATCACAATGGCTCGATGGATTTGGCGCGACAACTCGTGACGGCGGCAAAGGAATCGGGTGCGGATGCCGTCAAATTTCAGTCGTTTCATCCCGAAGCTCTGGTGAGCCGCTTCGCAGACAAGGCGGATTATCAAAAGGCCACCACGGGGGCGGCGGAATCCCAGATCGACATGCTCCGGAAATTGGCCCTGGACCATACTCAACAGCAGGCCGTGTACGATTTTTGCCGCGAGCAGGATATCGGCTTTCTATCCTCGCCATTCGATGCGGACAGCGCGCGTTTTCTGGTCGAACAGCTGCGCTTGCCGCGTCTCAAGCTGGGCTCGGGCGAAATCACCAACGCGCCACTATTGTTGCAGATCGCCCGCACCGGCGCGGAACTGATTCTGTCCACCGGCATGAGCACCCTGACTGATGTTGAGGATGCATTGGCGGTACTGGCTTACGGTTATAGCGCAAGCCATGAGCCGCCGGGTCGCAATGCCTTCGCTGCCGCTTTTCGCGATCCTGTCCGGCGTGCCGTCTTGGCCGGAAGGATTTCCTTGCTGCACTGTGTCACGGAATACCCTTGTCCTTATGAAGAGGTGAATCTGCGTGCTATGGATACTTTAGCCGCGGCATTCGGCGTCCCGGTCGGTTATTCCGATCATACCCCGGGCATTGCCGTGCCCATCGCGGCCGCGGCTCGCGGAGCGCGGATCATCGAGAAGCATTTGACGCTGGACCGCAACCTGCCGGGTCCCGATCATCGTGCATCTTTGGAACCGGCCGAATTCGAGGCCATGGTGACCGGCATACGGGCAGTGGAGCAAGCTCTGGGAGATGGCGTCAAAATTCCGGCGCAATGCGAAGTACGCAATGCCGCGGTAGCGCGCAAAAGTCTGGTGGCTGCGCGAGCCGTGCCTCGGGGCGAAGCATTCGACACATTTAATCTCACCATCAAACGGCCGGGAACGGGACGGTCGCCTATGGATTACTGGGACTGGCTAGCACGCATCGCCGATCGCGACTACGGCGAGGACGAAGTGCTGGACTAATGACGGTCAAGTCCTTGATTGTGCTCGGGGGCGGCGGCCATGCCACGGTGTTGTGGGAGGTCTTGTCCCTAATGGAACGTGACGTTCTCGGGTTTGTTGATCCGAGCCCGCGCGAAGACTCGGTTCTGGCGCGCCATGCGCGGTACTTGGGGGATGATGGGACCGTGCTGCTCCACGACCCTCAACGGGTCGCCTTGATCAACGGCATCGGCTCCACGGCCAGCACAAGATCGCGCCAAGCGATTTACCAGCATTTCACCGTGCAAGGCTATGAATTCATGGGGCTCGTTCATCCCGGTGCGGTCGTCAGCGGCTTGGACGTCGTGTTCGGAACGGGTATCCAAGTGTTGGCGGGAGCCGTAATCGGCCCGACAGTAAAACTGGGGGATAATGTTTTGATTAACAGTCGTGCCCTTGTAGAGCATGACTGCGTCGTCGGCGCTCATTGTCATGTGGCCAGTGGCGCCGTGCTGTGTGGTGGAGTGCGGCTAGGGCAGGGGGTACATGTCGGAGCGGGGGCTACTATTATCCAGGGTGTTACCGTAGGTGATGGCGCAATTATTGCTGCGGGAGCTGCGGTAACCAAGGACGTACCGTCCACCACCTTAGTGGCGGGCGTCCCAGCTAGCATTAAACGGACCCTCGACCGATGAAGAATTGGAAAGCCGTGGCAGTGTCTCCTGATGCTTCCATGAAAGAAACCCTGTCAATTATCGATAAGGGCGCCATGCAGATCGCTCTGGTGGTGGATGGTGTCGATCATCTGATGGGCACTGTCACTGACGGCGATATTCGTCGAGCACTGCTGCGCGGCGAACCGTTGGACACGCCAACGCATAAATTCATGAACACCAATCCCTATACCGGATTGATAGATGAGGACAAGGAAATCTGGCAGCGTACGATGCAGAGGCATAGCCTCAAACACCTGCCCTTGCTGGATTCCACCGGCCGCATTTGCGGTTTGGTCAGCTATGTTCCGCCGGCTGAGCCCCTACGAGAGAACCCGGTGGTGCTAATGGCAGGCGGTTTGGGTACGCGCTTGCGACCGCTCACTGATGCTCAGCCCAAGCCTTTGCTCAAGATCGGCGAAAAACCCATTCTGGAAACCATCATCGAAAACTTCGTCGCGCAGGGTTTCTATCGCTTTTATATCTGCCTCAATTACAAAGGCGACATGATTCGCGGGCATTTCGGCGATGGCCGTCGTTGGGGCGCGCAAATTACCTATGTGGAGGAGCACCAGCGCATGGGTACCGCCGGGGCCTTGAGTTTATTGCCCGAGCCCCCCAGTCAGCCGTTTTTCGTGATGAATGGGGACTTGCTGACCAAGGTGGATTTCGTCCGCCTGTTGCAATTTCACCAACGCAACAATGCCGCCGCTACCTTATGCGTGCGGGAGCACACCGATACCGTTCCATACGGCGTGGTGCATCTGGATGGCTACGAAGTGAAGGGCTTGATCGAGAAACCTACTCAGCGCTACTACGTCAATGCCGGAATTTACGTGCTCGATCCGGAAGTGGTAAGGCACATTCCGGACGGTGGTTATTATGATATGCCCATCTTGATCAACGACTTGCTTAGGGCTGAACGGTCGATCTACAGCTTTCCTTTGAGAGAGTATTGGATCGATATCGGCCGTATGGGTGATTTCGAGCAGGCGCAGACTGATTACGGCGCCGTGTGGGAGACGCCATGAGACTGTTAGATAAGCTAGCCAGCGTATGTTCGGCAATCAACGCTGTCTCGCCGTAATTCCGGCTCGGGCAGGCAGTAAAGGGCTCCCAGGCAAGAATCTCCTGCCGCTAGGCGGCAAGCCCCTGATCGCCTGGAGCATCGAGGCGGCTTTGGCTTCGCGCTATCTGGACCAGGTGATCGTTTCCTCGGAGGATGCCGAGATCTTGGCGATCGCCCGGGAATGGGGAGCCGCAACGCCTTTCGTGCGTCCGGCGGAGCTGGCGGATGATGACACGCCGGGCATCGATGTCGTGTTGCACGCGTGCCAAGTCCTATGCGGCTACGACTATGTTGTTTTCTTGCAGCCGACCTCTCCGCTGCGTACTACGGCGGACATCGATCGAGCCATCGAACTAAGTGAGGAATGTGGAGCGCCCGCTTGTGTGAGTGTTACTAAGGCTGACAAGTCGCCCTATTGGATGTATTACCTGGATAGTGCCTGCCACATGGCGCCGGTGATGGATGCCAGCCAGAGGCCGACCTTGCGGCAGGCTTTACCCGAGGTCTACGCTCTTAACGGCGCAGTATACGTGGCGCGCGTTGATTGGTTGCTGCGCACGCGCTCGTTCCTAACACCGGAGACAGCGGCCTACGTGATGCCGCGTGAACGTTCCGTGGACATCGATACGGCTTTGGATTTCAAGATAGCCGAGGCGCTGATGGCCGATAGATAGGCAGGATCAGGCTTAGTATCGTCCTGATAACGGCCGAATTTCCGGTCGGAATCGATCTTTGATAATGCCATTTCGGTGGCCTTCAGCATCAAGCCCGGTTCAATACCCATTCCAACACCATCTTGCTGCCGAAATAGGCCAGCATCAGCGACAAAAATCCTCCCAGCGTCCAGCGAATGGCTATGGTTCCGCGCCAGCCGTACCGAGCCCGTCCGATCAGCAGTACGCCGAATAAGAGCCAGGCCAGTATCGACAGCACCGTTTTATGCGCCAGATGCTGAGCGAACATGTCTTCCAGAAAAATAAAGCCCGTGAGCAACGACGCGCTGAGAAACACGAATCCGGCCGCAATCAGCTGAAACAACAGGGATTCCATGGTTTGTAAAGGCGGAAGCGAACGTACCAAGAGATCGGTATGGTGGCTGCGCAGCCGCCAGTCTTGAAACGCCAGCAGCGCCGCCTGAAAGGCGGCGATATTGAGAAAACTGTAGGCGAGCATGGAAACCACGATGTGAGCGGTCATCGGCCAGGAAAGGTGTTTTACCGTGTGAACGCTTTCCGGGACGGTGAGCTTCAGCAAGAGAATCACTGCCGCCATCGGAAAAACGACCATCCCGAGTTTGTCCACTGGCTTCGCGAGAGCGGTCAAGAGCAGGATGGCTACGATTACCCAGGCCACCAGCGACATCGCATTCAGAAAGCTGAGATTGAGCCCCTCGTTAGTCCCGAAGCCACTGGTGAGCGCAAGTCCGTGCAAAATGGCCGCGAGCCAGCCGAGTATTAAGGGTTTTATCCGCCGCACCGCGGGCATTTCCCCCGCCGTGTAATCGGTATCGCGCAGCGAGCGAATCAGAGTAACGGCGGCGGCGACGTAAGCGGCGATCGCCGTGACGCCAAACAGCGTAGAATTCATTGAAATCATGTCCTCCTGAACCATCTAGTCTGGCATAATGGGCGATCAAGATGAAGTAACCTGGGTATCTCCATAGCCCGCAGGATTTAGAGCCATGTTTGACAACCTTACCGAACGTTTAACCCATTCGCTCAAAAAGATTCGCGGTCAGGGCCGCTTGACCGAGAGCAATATTCAGGACACCTTGCGAGAGGTGCGCATGGCCCTCTTGGAAGCCGATGTGGCCCTGCCGGTCGTCAAGGATTTCATCGAGCACGTGAAGACACGAGCATTGGGGCAGGAGGTTCAATCCAGCCTAACGCCGGGCCAAGCGCTGGTGAAGATCGTCAATGAAGAATTGATCGCCATCATGGGCAGCGCCCATGAGCGGCTCAGCCTGGCGACGCAGCCGCCGGCGGTGATCCTGATGGCAGGACTGCAAGGTGCCGGTAAAACCACCACCGTCGCCAAGCTGGCCCGCTGGCTCAAGGAGAACGAGCGCAAGTCCGTGGTGGTCGCCAGTGCCGACGTCTATCGTCCCGCCGCTATCGATCAACTGCAAACGCTAGCCGCCGAGGTGGGCGCCGATTTTTTCCCGAGCGATCCTACGCAGAATCCGGTCGATATCGCTCGCAACGCCGTCGAATATGGCCGGAAGAAGTACAAGGACGTCGTCATCATCGACACCGCCGGCCGTCTTCACATCGATGACGAGATGATGGAGGAAATCAAGCAGATTCATTCCACCATCAAGCCGATCGAAACGCTGTTCGTGGTCGATTCGATGACTGGCCAAGACGCCGCCAATACTGCGAAGGCATTCGGCGATGCGCTGACCCTATCCGGCGTCATTCTGACCAAGACCGACGGCGACGCCAGAGGCGGCGCCGCATTGTCGGTCCGCCATATTACCGGCAAGCCCATCAAGTTCTTGGGGGTGGGCGAAAAGACGGCGGCCTTGGAACGTTTCCACCCCGATCGAATCGCGTCTCGAATCCTGGGTATGGGCGATGTCCTGAGCCTGATCGAGGAAGCCGAGCGCAAGATCGATAAAACGAAAGCGGAAAAGCTGGTCAAAAAGATTCAGAAGGGCAAATCCTTCGATTTGAACGACTACCGCGATCAGTTACTGCAATTGAAGAATATGGGCGGCGTCGCCGCGATGTTCGACAAGCTTCCCGGCATGGCGAACATCCCGCAGCACGTGAAGGAAAAAGTGAACGACAAGGAAATGATTCAGCAGATCGCCATCATCAACTCGATGACCAAACAGGAACGGGCCTTTCCCGACGTGATCAACAATTCCCGGAAACAACGTATCGCGAAAGGCGCAGGCACGGATATGCAAGACATCAACCGTCTGCTTAAGCAGTATGACCAGATGCAGAAGATGATGAAGAAATTCAAGAAGGGCAATCTGATGAATATGCTGCGCGGCATGAAAGGCAATTTAGGGCGGGGGGGAATGCCGTTTTAATGCCGGATACGTGCGGGAACCTTGCTTTCGTTAAAGAATACGGGGTTCCCATCGATTATCTTCGGACGATAAGCGCACTCGGATGTCTGACGAGGATCGAATAATCGCCGCGTCGGCGCGATAACCAACCCCGTACTTCGACATCTCGGTTTAGATAGTCCTTCAAGGGAGGAAACAAATTAAGGTTTTCTTTCGCGATGCGGACTTCGAATCGGTCGGAGAACTTCAAGCGGAAATAACGCTTGCTTGAAACCACGGCGGATGGTGTGCCGGTCAAACGCTGCCAGCCGTGTAGCGTTGGCCGCGCCATTAGCGCCTCCACCACCGGTCTCGGCCGGTAATCCTCCATCCCCCAAATGCCGCGTTTTGCCTGCTCCGCCCGGCTTTCGGCCTGGGTCAAGACCCGGGCGTATTTGAGATTGGGCGGGTGAATGTCGACAAAAGCCAAGCCCGCTTCCACCAAGGCCAGGTTGATGTGTTCGCCGCCATCGGTAAACACATGGGCCAAAAGCCGTTGGTACTTGTCGCGAAGCTCTCCGTCTTGCTCCAGACGCACCGTTCGGCCCGTCAAGCGCTGCTGGAGCCAAAGCCTTGCCTCTTCGCCTCCCGCTTCACCGATCTTCCTTGCGCTGTCCACCTCGGGCGTATTGATCCCGAGTAATCGGACTTTCTCGCCGTTACTGAGCAAGACGGTATCTCCATCGAATACTCCTTTCACGGCGTAGATTGCCGGTGCCGCGTCGATGTGAGTACGTTCGGCACCTTCTACAGCATGGTCGGAGTAGTAAGTGCGGCCCTCCCTATCTTTCCAGCGGAAGACCTCGTTGCTCTGGGCCGAATCGCAGAGACTCGCCAGAAAAGCCGTGACAACAAGGGGTAAGGAGAGAAGGCGAATCAAAAGCGATTTCTGCATCGGTACAGTAATTGGATCCAAGGCCACACTTCAGCGGCCTATCGTGACTTTCAGCAAAGGCGGAGATATTCTCCACCTCAGGCGTGCAGGCGGTGCGAGCGCGCACCCCGGGAAACGGTCTAATCAGTATGCGGCATCAAGGCTATTATGACCATGCAGCGGCGATTTTCCGATCTTAAGAATAAAACCTTCGATTTGTTGGTTGTCGGCGGTGGCATCTATGGCGCCTGGACAGCGTACGATGCCGCGTTGCGCGGATTTTCGACGGCCTTAATAGACAAAGGGGATTGGGCTGGGGCCACCTCATCGGCATCCACCAAGCTGATCCACGGCGGGCTGCGTTACCTCGCTCAGGGCCGCTTTGGATTGGTTCGGAAATCGTTAATCGAGCGGAAGCGCTTGATGCGGCTTTGCCCGCACCGGGTAGAAGCACTCCGTTTTGGCATCCCGGTCTATCATGGAGAGCGATTGGTATCGTGGCGGCTCCGCCTGGGACTCTGGATCTACGATCTGCTTGGCAACATCACCGGCTCCGAAGCGCGGCATGAGCGCTTGGGGGCGGAGGCCTTCGCCCTGCGTTTTCCCTGGATTCGCGCTATGGGTTTGGACTCCGGGTGGATTTACGGAGATGCACAGACGGACGATGCTCGGTTCGTATTGGAACTGGTGGACGGCGCCTTGGCTGCCGGCACAGTAGCAGTCAACTATTGTGGAGCCATTGCCTACGAAGAGCGGCGCGGGCAGGCTATGGGCGTTATCGTCAAGGATCAGGTGACGGGCGAGCAAACGCCGGTCCGTGCCCGCTATATCGTCAACGCCACCGGTGCATGGGTGAAAGACATGCCTGGTTTCTCGTCCAAAGCCTGTCGACTTTGCAAAGGCGTTCATCTTATTTTGCCTCGTCTGCCTGGCAACGATGCTTTGCTGTTCGTTTCGGAAACGGATGGACGCGTCATCTTTTTTGTACCGTGGTACGGGTTTACCTTGTTAGGGACTACCGATACGGATTATGCAGGCAATCCCGCAGATGTCGCCGTGGAGCAGGACGATATCGATTATTTGCTGCGAACGGCAAACCGCGTGCTCGGCCCCGTGCAATGGAGCGAAGACGATATTCTAGGCGGTTTTGCCGGTCTCCGGGTGTTGAAGAGCAAGGAAGGGCTTGCGCCATCGGCGCTAAGTCGCGAGTGGACATTGAAAGAATTGAAAAACGGCGTACTGGTTTCGGTAGGCGGCAAGTTTACGTCGGCGCGTCAGGATGCTGCGATGATCGTCGATAGAGTGTGCCGCAAGTTAGGGGTTCGACGACCTTGCAGGACGGCGGATTTGGCTTTTCCTTGGGCTCCCGATCAGGACTATTCGGAATGGCTTCAGGGCAAGGTGGCGCAAGGTCGGAGCTTAGGGCTTGGAGATGAGGAGGTTCGCTGGTTGAGTTTCCGCCACGGCCGGCGGATGGATGAGATTTTCCAATCTATCGAGCGGGATGGCGCTCTCGGTTCGCGCACGCTGCCGGACTTGCCCTTCGTCGCCGCCGATCTATTTCATTGCGCCCGAAATGAAATGATCGTCCATTTGGAGGATTTGCTGCGGCGTCGTCTGCCCTTGCTCCTGTTATATCGATTTTCTCTCGACGAACTGGACGCCATTGCGACCGCTATCGCGCCCATCCTCGGATGGGACAAGGCGCGTCAAAGACTCGAGATCGATAGCTGTCTGGCCGATTACCCTAGGCTTGGAAAAGCGAGTAATCCGAGCTCTTCATTTGCCCAGCCGATTATCAGTTCTCACCCCACCCGCTGACGGCGGCCGGAATTTTGCGCTGCTTGACGGCTGAAGCGACCCAAGGATTGCCCCATGCGAACGATACTGTCGGCGATCAATGAGTCTTCCCATTCGACTGCGCTATCGCCGAACAGAACGATTACCGTGGATCCCATATTGAAGCGCCCCATTTCCTGGCCGCGCGCAAGGACCGGCGGATTTTCCGGGTAATGCCAGGTTCGTAAGGTCGCGTTGGTCGGCGGAGTGACGACACCATGCCAGACCGTTTCGATGCTGGCGACGAAGATGGCTCCTACGAGGACCAAAGCCATGGGCCCGACTTCAGTGTCGAACAGCGTTATGGCGCGCTCATTGCGCGCGAACAGATTCGGGACGTTGGCCGTGGTAGCCGCATTGACGCTGAACAGTTTTCCGGGGACATGGGTCATCTCCCGGAGTGTCCCGTCGAGGGGCATGTGCAGGCGATGATAGTCCCGTGGCGAGAGATAAATCGTTGCGAATCGGCCGTTGGCGAACCGCTTTGCATGTTTCTCATCTCCGCCGAGCAGTTCGACGACGCTGAAATCTTTTCCCTTGGCCTGGATGATGCGTCCCTCGGAAATCGCTCCGATCCGGCTGACCGTGCCGTCGGCCGGACAGACGACGGTATCGGGATCGGGGGCGATCGGGCGGGTTTCCGGCTTGAGCGCGCGGGTGAAGAACTCGTTGAAGCAGCCGTAAGCCGACGGGTTCGGCTCGAGAGCCTGCGCCATATCGACGCCGTACAGTCTGATGAAAGAGCGGATCATCGCGTCTTTAAAGGCGGTATTCCGGCACCGGGTGATGGAACCCATCAGCCGCGACAACATGTGCTGGGGCAGTACATATTGGCCGAGCGCAAAAAGCTTTTCCGAGGTAGGCATACTTGGATTGTAGTATTTAGCGGAAAAGGATCAGTAACCCCGGTCGGCCAAAACCTTTTGAGCAGCGGTGACGGCCGCTCCTTTCGCAATCAAAGCTTTGGTTTCGGCGAGAACGGCTTCGAGCGCGCTCAAACACACCAAAACGTTCTTCGGGGATGCGCTGAATCCCATGAGTCCGATGCGCCAAATTTTGCCGGCCAGCGCTCCGAGTCCGGCGCCGATTTCGAGGCCGTAGCGGTTGAGCAGGGTCGAGCGGACATAAACATCGTCTGCCCCTTCCGGAATCGCAACCGCATTGAGCTGAGGCAAACGGGCCGCTGCCGGCACGATAAAGCGCAGTCCCATCGCTTCGAGCCCGGCTTTCAGTGCGGTATGCATGTCCTGGTGCCGTTGCCAGGCATTCTCCAGCCCTTCTTCCTGCAGCAGCACCAGAGCCTCATGCAGGCCGTACAGGGCATTGATCGGTGCCGTGTGATGATAGGCGCGTTTCGTGCCGCCGCCCCAGTAATTCATCACCAAGCTGAGATCCAGGAACCAGCTTTGGACTTTGGTCTTGCGATTCTTGATGGCCTCGATCGCGCGCTGGTTGAAGCTGACCGGCGAAAGGCCGGGTGTGCAGGAAAGGCATTTCTGCGAGCCGGAGTAGATGGCATCGACGTTCCATTCGTCCACTTTGAGCGGAGAACCGCCGAGCGAGGTCACCGCGTCCACGATAACCAGGCAGCCATGCTCATGGGCAAGCCGGGCAATCGTCTCCACATCCGAGCAGGCGCCGGTGGAAGTTTCGGCCTGAACGAAAGCGACGATCTTGGCTTCGGGATGCGCCTTGAGGGCGTCGGCTACCTTGTTCGGGTCGACAGGCATGCCCCATTCGTCTTCCACCAGGACGGTCTTGCCTCCGCAACGCTCGACGTTTTCCTTCATGCGGCCGCCGAAAACGCCGTTTTGGCAGACAATCACGGTGTCGCCCGGTTCCACGAGGTTGACGAAACAGGTTTCCATGCCCGCCGAGCCGGGGGCGGAAACCGGGAGGGTCAATTCGTTACTCGTCTTGAAGGCATAGTGCAGCAACGCCTTCATTTCATCCATCATGTCGATGAAGCGGGGGTCCAGATGGCCGATCGTCGGTCGCGCCATGGCCTCCAAAATTCTCGGGTGGACATCGGACGGGCCTGGGCCCATTAGGGTGCGGACTGGGGGATGGAAAGATCGGATGCTCATGTTGTTTTATTTTATATGTACGTGAGTGAAGTGATGGTTCTCGTCGAGATAAAGGGTGAGATCGGCGCGACTCGGCATTTCGTCCAGCGTATGCCGGGTCAGGCGCTCATAATGCATGATGAAGCGCCGCAGTGTAGCGGTGTCCATCAAGCGGTGCCGGCCTTTCGGACCGGTTTTTTCGGCCAGTTTCCGTTCCTGCAGGCTGCGCCATTCGAAGACGCTATCCATTCCGGGAACTTTGAGCATGATCAGCCGATTTAATTCCCCAAAAAGAATAGCGTAATCGCCTTTCAGCTGATCGTTGACGTAGCGGCGCCACGCGCCGTTCGAATCTTCGTTTTTTTCCAGCTCGTTAATCGGCACGTCGAGTGCGGTGTCCGGCTGCGGCCGTGTGCCGACGCACCAGCCTTCGAAAATAACGATATCGGGCCGCCCCCGGGTCACCGGCCATTCGGCCACTGGTTTGCGATCGTCGCATGCCTTGTCGAAAGCGGGCAGGGGAGTCAGTGTATCAGGATCCGCTGTTTTCAAGGCGCGGAGGGTGTGGAGTCCGAGTTCCACGTCATGGGTGCCAGGTACGCCTCGGGTTAGCAAGAGCGGATGAACCTCGCGCGCCAAGCGCTCCCGGTCGGCCCGCGTTTTATAGATGTCATCTATGGAAAACCCGGCAACATTGAAACCGTACGCTTCTCTTAGGACCAATTGGACAAAGTCGCACAGCGTCGACTTTCCCGAACCCTGAGCACCGTTGACGCCCAGTATCAGCGGATCGGCCGATTTCTGCCGGCGCACCCAGGCTGCAAGCGGAAAATAGATGCCGGCGAGTTCCGCCGTCAGATTTTCGTCGATGCGGTGAGCTCTCACCCGCTCGGCAAAGACCGGCCGGATGCGTTCCCAAAGTTCATCGTACTCGGTTGACGCGAGTATCCCGGCAGGCCAGAACAAGCTCGGTTCGGCGGCGGACACGGCGTTCAGACCACCTTGTCCCGTGGCGTCTGTCCGGCAAAGAAGGCCGTGACGTTTTCGATGACCCGCATGCCCATGGCCTCGCGGGTTTCCAGGGTGGCGCTGCCCAAGTGCGGCAACAGCGCAACGTTGTCCAGCTCGAGAAATCCTTTGTTCAGATTCGGCTCGCCTTCGAACACGTCGAGGCCGGCGCCTTTGATCGTCTTTTTCTTCAAGGCGTCGATCAACGCCGCATTGTCGACCACGTCGCCGCGAGCGGTATTGATGAGGAAAGCGGTGGGCTTCATCAGTGCGAGACGTTCGGCGTTGATGAGGTGACGGTTTTCCTTGCTGCCGGGACAGTGCAGGGCCACGAAATCGGCGCGGCGCAGGACTTCCTCGATGCTGCCGCATTGTTCGGCGTCGAAAGATTTGATGACCTCGGGAGCCGGAGGATAAGGGTCAAAGAAGATGATCGGCATGTCGAAGCCGAAATGCGCTTTCTTCGCCATCGCTTGGGCAATGCGGCCGAAGCCGATCAGCCCGAGCGTCTTGCCCGTGACTTTGGCGCCCATCATGTGCGTGGGGTGCCAACCGGCCCATTCGCCGCTGCGGACATGGCGCTCGCCTTCGCCGCCACGCCGCGCGGCCATCAGCATCAGCAACATGGCAATATCGGCGGTGCAATCGGTAAGGACGTCGGGGGTATTGGTGACGGTAATGCCGCGCGCCTTGGCCGCCTCAAGATCGATATGATTGAAACCCACGCCGAAGTTGCCGAGGATCTTGCAGCGCAAAGGTTCGGCACTCAACACGTCGGCCGTGATGGGATCGGTCACCGTCGGCATGACCACGTCGTAGTTTCGCAGAGCGCTCTTCAATTCCTCTGCAGTCATCGGATGGTTATCCGCATTGAAGGTGACGTCGAACAGCTCCTGAAGCTTGGCTTCGCAGGCTTCGGGCCAACGGCGCGTAACTAAGGCTTTGGGTTTGCTCATGTTGCAGGCTCCAAATTACATAAGGTGGGCGTTGCCCACCTTACTCGGATTTCGTGCTCCTTTCCCCGAAAGATGTCGCGAGGCCGACTGGGCTTCGTTCATTACCCCAGTCTGGGTCGGGCTCTTGCGACTCCTTCCCAGCGAGCGAAGTCGGAGTGAAGGCCGATCAGCGCGGTTTGATAGCCGGTGCCGTTTCGCGCCAATATTCACAGGCCGCCGCGACGCCGCTGCCCGCCGTGACTTGAATGCCGGTGTCGCGCATCGCCATTTCGGCACCGGCGATTGCGCTGCACAGCATCAGTTCGTTGAGATCGCCCAAGTGTCCGATGCGGAACACTTTGCCCATGACTTCGCTCAAACCGGCGCCGAGAGAGAGATTGTAGCGGTGATACGCATAGTGCATGACGTCGCGGGCATCGTAGCCTTGTGGAACGACGATGGCGGAAACGGTGTTCGAGTACCACTTCGGATCGCGTGCGCACAACTCCAGCCCCCAGGCTCTAACGGCACGGCGCACGCCTTCGGCAAGCCGATAATGGCGAGCGAATACGTTCTGGAGCCCTTCACCGAGCAGCAAATCGATGGACTTGCGCAGGCCGTAGAGCAGCGGGATCGACGGCGTATACGGGAAATAGCCGCCGGCGTTATGCGTCATCTGATCTTGGATGTCGAGGAAGCAGCGGCGGCTCTTGGCGCTGTGGCGGGCTTCCAGGGCCTTTTGGCTAAAGCACAGCAAGGCGAGACCTGCGGGCAACATGAAGCCTTTCTGCGAACCGGCGAGCCCGATGTCGATGCCCCATTCGTCCATGCGGAAGTCGATGCTGGCAATCGAGCTGACGCCGTCGACGTAAAACATCGCGGAGTGGCCGGCCGCATCCAAGGCCTTACGCACGCCTGCCAAGTCGTTGGTGACGCCGGTCGCGGTCTCATTATGGCAAATCAGGATGGCCTTGATCTCCTGTTTGGTATCGGCTTTGAGCCGCGCTTCCAGCTGATCGAGCGGTATGCCTTCGCCCCAGGGAATTTCGACATGCTCGACATCGAAGCCGAGGCGGCGCGCCATATCGATCCACAGGTGGCTGAACTGGCCGAAGCGGTAGGCGAGGACTTTATCGCCGGGAGATAAGGTGTTGGTCAGGGCGATTTCCCAGCCGGCGGTGCCGGTTGCGGGAAAAATGAAGCATTGGCCAGTCTGGGTCTGGAAGATTTTCTTGAGATCTTCCAATAGCGGTTTAACCAGATCCGGAAAGTCGGGGCGCCGATGATCTTCCATCGGCACGTGCATGGCGCTCAGGATGGAGTCCGGAATATTGGTGGGACCGGGAACGTAGAGATGAGTGCGACCTGGCATTAATTTCACCTTATGAAACGTGGTTACGTTTAAACGGCACGAGAACGCGCTGGAGCTTAAAAACCGGATACGGACCGCCGAAGACCGCCCAAAAACAGCCCGTAATCATGCCACAGGGGAGAAGTTGTCTTCAAGGTGGGCATTTTGCTTGGGATCGAATAGCGATTCGATGTTTTCTCCCCATCGGACGAGTGCTTCATCTTTCCCCCAGGGTCCCGCGATTTGAAGCCCAACCGGCATGCCGCTTAAAAAACCCGTGGGAATGTTAAGGAGCGGGAGGCCGGCTTGGGTCCATGGCAATTGCATCACCGAGTCGCCGGTACTGTTCAGGCCATGAGGGGCTGGCCCAGTCGCGGAAGGCGAAATCCAGGCATCGATGCCATATCGCTGCATGAGCCCTGCAAGATACTCGCGCTGGCGTTGCCGGACCGCTCTTACGGCCTCCAATTCCGATGCCGAAGCCTTCAGGCCGCGCTCGATGAGCTCCGAGGTTTCCGGACGGTAGAGCAGTTTGTATTTTCGATACCAGTGTTCGTGGACACGAGCCGCTTCCCCGGCGACGAGCAGATGATGCCAACGATAGAGTTCTTCGAAATCGGGAAACGCCGGAACGTCCGCAAGGACATAGCCGGCCCTTCGGAGGATCTCGCAGGTTTCTTGAAAGGGAAGTCGAGCGTCTTTTGTGAGGTGATCGAAGTAGGGGCCGTTAGGGATTCCCAGTTTCGGGCGCTTGTTGCTCGAGAATGACTTCCAATCGGTAACCAACGCCTGTGCAATCAGCTCAATCCCGTCCACGTCCGGGGCAAACCAGCCGATATGATCGGCGCTCGGTGCCAAGGGGATCACGCCGTCTGTAGGGACCCTTCCGTAGCTGGGTTTGAATCCGCAGACACCGCAAAAAGCGGCAGGGCGATTGATCGATCCGACGGTCTGCGTGCCGAGTGCCAACAGGCAAAGACCGGCCGCCACGGCCGCCGCCGAGCCGCTGCTCGATCCGCCCGGCGTGTGTTCCCAATGATGAGGGTTGCGAGTCGGGCCGGGAGCGATGTAGGCAAATTCCGCCGTGACGGTCTTGCCGATAATTAGTGCGCCGGCGTCTTTCAAGCGCTTTGCGGCACTGGCTTCCGGGAGGGTGAGCTCTTCGGGCGGCAGGAGGCTGCCTGCCCGCGTTTCGAATCCTTCGATATGAAAGATATCTTTGATAGCGACCGGTACGCCAAACAAAGGCGGTCGGCTGTCGGGCGTAGGATAACGGCGCAGCAAATCGTTCGCTTCCCGATAGAGCCGCGCCCAACGCTCGTCCTCGGATACGAACGCCAAGACGTTCGGCTCGATCTCGGCAAAGCGGTTTTCGAGCTCATGGAGATACTCCGGCAGAGGCCATTCACCGCTTCGGAGGTTTTTTACGATCGTCGTCGATTTCATGGTGTCTGTTGATTCAGCCGGCCAGCATCGACCAGCCGTAGGCCAATGCCAGTCCAAGGTAGATGGCAAAGCTCAACCCCAGAAGCCAGCGTCCGGCATCGGACGGTCTGGCCCATGCTGGCAGCTGCGGCGCAAGGCGGCGATAATTGAGCAGGTACAACGCGATCGGGAACATGACGGTTCCCGCGAAGCCGATGACAGCGCTGGTGAGGATCAGCGTGCCCGGCGTGTCGAGCAGCATGGTCAGCGATGTGATTAGAGTCAACAACGCCAGAAAAATGTAATACCAAGTACGTAGCGCAATCCGGCGGCTTTTCGGGAAGAGCACATGAACGATGTCCGCCTGCATGCGGCTGACGGCATCCGCGGTTGCCAGCCAAGTATCAGTTAGAAAAGCGGCGGCCACCACCAGAAACAACAGCCGCCCGATTTCGCCCCAACCTACCTCGAAAAAGCGGCTTTGTACCACTGCAAGCTCGTAATCCTGGGGTAGCAAGCCCTTGGGAAACAGCAGCGCATAGGCCAGAAGACAGGTCATGAGCGTCGTCAGCAGATTGCCGACGATTCCGACCAACACATCGGCGCGCAGAAATTGCTGCCATTTCCGCCAATGATGTTCGTTTTCAGCCAAATTGCTCGGAAGAAAGCCGTCGCTGGTGATGACTTCGGGTTTGCCCGCGATGGGGCCCGTGATTTTGCCCATGTGCGCCGCCATCCCGACACCCTTGTCGCGCAACCAGTACGAATAGAACAAAATCCAAAAACCTCCTAGTCCGGCAAAAGCGATGGCGGTGAGCAGCTTTGTGGCGTCTTGGGCTTCCCAAGGGCGGGGCATCGGAGCCGTGGGGCCCAGCAAACCCTGGATGAAGCTCGGTATCGCAACGATAACTTCGGTCTGGAGACAAGCCCACAGCAGGCCGGCTACGGTGGTGATCGCCACCACTTTCATGAAGCGCTCGACCAGGACATACACGACTTTGCTAAGCACGATGGCCGCCAAGAACACGGCAATCGAGCAATACCCCCAAAAGAGCGATTGGCTGCGGGCATCCCAGCCAGCGGGGAAGTGGGTCAGTGCGGCCAGCGCCGTACCGCCCGCCGAGGCGAAGGCGCCGAACCAGAGGAAAGAGACCGACATCAATATCCAAAGAAGAATCCCGAATCCGCGGTTGAGCCGGATGAAACCGTGAAAAATGCTCTCGCCGGTCAGCAGGGTGTAGCGTCCGATTTCCACGTTGATCGGGTACTGGATCAGGCAGGCCGGAATTAAGAGGAAGAGGAACGTCAGGCCGTATTTTGCAATCAGATAGGGCCACCAGATCAGTTCGCCGCTGCCTTGTGCCAGTGCCATCCATACGATTCCGGGGCCTAGTGCGGCCCACCAGCCGGGAAAGGCGGGCAGCGGTTTTCGGGCGAGATGGGGCAGCGTGGCGTCGCAAAGTGTCGGGGGATTCATGGTTTTTATTCTTGTAAGTAGTCCGGGTGGCGGATTTCAAAAGCGGCCTAGCTTAGCGTTTTGGCAGCGACTCGCAAGATATCCAGAAGATCGAAAACGCGGGCGACATAGTGATCCCGGACTCGATAATTCGAGTGCTCTTTCCCGCGGAGTTCGTCACCTATCGCATCGATAAACCGGTTGAGGCGTCTCTTGTGTATGCCGGTCTTGGCCAGCAAAGGATCTACGACGACCCAGGACAGCACTGCAAGCGCGCTGACGGCGGCCATCATCGTGCCTGTGGTGGCGATGATCAATCCGGTCGATGCGGACGCGGGAAAGAGGCTGTAGTACCAGGCTCCAATCGCGGGACCCAGCCAGAAATTCGCAATGGCCGCGTGTTGGGCGATGGCGGTGGCGGCGGCCATGCCGGTCGAGAGCGTACCGGGCAGGGCTTTGTTGAAAGCTGCGTAGCTGGTTGCGAGCGAAATCAGGCTGCCGGCAAGTTCGGTTACGGCGATGCGGGTTTTGCCATACTCGGCCAGATTGTTTTCCAGTTGCTGGCGGAATTTGGGGGAATCGGCTTTATTTCGGATCTGAACAAGGAATTGCTCGCACAGCTCGGAAATCTCGGGACGGCTCAGGATGGCTTCCATGAGGGCATCCCGATGGGATGTCCGTTTCCCTTGAGCGTATGGCAATTCCAGGAGTTCAGTGTAGATCAACCACTGCAATTCCTGTTGCAAGGCCGTCGGTATGCCGGCCGGCATTCTATCCAGAATCCGGCTTATCTTATGTGCGCCGGTTTTTCGGAACAGAGCCGCGGTGCCATGAACGATGAAGCTGGGCAAACCCCATAACATGTTCAGCGGATGTTTGAAGAAGTCTTTGCCGAAGGTCTTTTTGTGGAGCGCCAGCGCACCTTTGAAAGAGAAATATTGTTCGACGAATTCGGGAACTTTGGCTTCTCGCGAAGCCAAATAGGTCTCAATCCCTTGTGCTACGGCACGTTCGATGGTCCGGTGTATGTCGGTCTCCATAGGCATTAGTCATATTGGGGAAATCGGTGCCGCTCACAAAACTCAGGTGCTGGAAGTGATGTGCTTGCTTGCCGCCCGTGCGGAAATCGTGCGGGCTTGATTCCTTAAATTGTCTGGCAACCGGCGCGGTTCGTGCTCATAATAAACGTCTTTTTCGTTTTGGTTAGAGACAACCATCCATTAGGTTCGACTATGAAAAATTTGCTGATCGCTTTTTTGGCCGTTTTCTTGTTGACCGGCTGCACGAGCAAGGAGAAAACCACTCTTAAAGAGGCGCTGGTCGCCAAGTTCAAAGACGATTCCGACTTGAAAGATTATAAGCTCGATCCCGAGACTATCGCCGATTGCGTGGTCGGAGAGATCAGTAATGGATTGCCGGGTTTCCCGGGCGATCCGCGTCGGGAGCGCCTCTTCGAAGCGTATACGCATTTCGCGGATGCTAAATCGCCGGCCGATGCAGAAAAAGCCGTTGCGGACTATCAGCAACTGTTTGGTTCGGTCAAAGAGGCCAGACACGCTGCATTGAGCGTTACCGACCATGTCATGACTTGCATGGGCAAGGCCGTGGCGATGGCTGGAGGAGATGAAGGCGAGGGCAAGTAAACGGCCATAGCTCTCTCGGTTACACGGCTGACGCTGAATATTCCGGAACGGATGGCAACATCGACCATTTGGTGTCCGAGAAAATGGTTTCTTAGGTGGAGAAGATCGTTAAAATCGAATTCCGCCCGCGCGAGAAAGTTTAAAGACTTGTCGAATCGAGGCCGCAATACCGTTTCGGAATAAAAGACTAGGGTGCGCGGGCGGATATCATGAGGTGCAATTCGAGAATCCCGGATTCTGGTCCGAAATGAGTCTTGGATGCCCAAATTCACCTATCAAGCTTGTGAGTTATCGGGGGCAGCCTTCTAATTTGAAGATGGCATAGCCGAGGGTCTCGATGTCTTTCTGCATTTCGGCAGGCGCATGTGGCTCGCTGTGGCAATAAGCGCAATTTTCGGCATTGACTACGGCACCTTCTTCGCCGATCGATCTGAGCCAGTCGCGAGCACATTGCAAGGCCTTGCTAGGGTCGTTTTCCGGAAGCACCACATCGAAATGCATGATTTTTCCGCTGGCGCTTCGCGCATAGGTGTCAAAAACATGAATTTGGCTCATATGTCTCTCTCGTAGGTGATGAATTTGCAAGTTGGTCTGCGGACGGGATCGACTCGATTGGCAGCGTGGAGTTACGCGATGGGGAACCACGGAAGACGCATGCTTGTTGACTTTGAACTCGGCAGTGATGTCATAGAAGCAGAGCGTGTTCCCCGGTCTGAAATCCTGGGTCGTATTCGATCTAGCCTATCCTTCTTATTGCTTCGGCAATTAAAGGGCGATTTTCAGCAACTGCTGATCATCGCAAGTGATTGATCCACATTGAATAAATCAGATATCTACTTAAAGCACGATTCTGATTTAACTGCCGAATCAATATGAGGCTCGCACGTAATCGCGATTCATTTTTAGGCTCACACATCGGGCACGTTAGAGGGCCGAAACCCGGAACAGCGGAGTACTTGTGGATAGGGCATCCAAACGGGCGCTTAAGCCGATAATCAACGATGTTGTCCATACAAATATCCATATTAATACCGACTAATCTTTAAAAGATGGGGTGCGGCTGCTTTCAGAAAAAGATGTTAATTCCACTCCATGATCAGAGGATCTTTCGATTCTGTATGATGTCAATAGGTGTTGCGTCGATACCAACTCTAGCGGGATCTTAAAGGTTTTGTCAATATAATATTGATCCGATACTATTAGATCTATGAACACCGAATCGATTTACGATTATTTGGAACGTATCGCCAACCTCATTCGAACTGACGTCCGAAAGATGGGGGTTGCGAAGGGATTGCAACCGGTTCAGTTGGAGGCACTTCATTATTTGAGCCGGTGCAACCGGTATAGCAATACTCCCGTTGCCGTAGCCGATTACTTGGGACTGACCAAGGGTACGGTATCGCAAACTTTGGGCGTCTTGGAGTCTAGCGGCCTTATTGAAAAGCAAGCTGATCTTAATGATCGTCGAGTAGTTCATCTGAACCTGACGGATGAAGGAACTCGCGTGGTTTCAGCGGCTATACCGCCTAATATTCTGAGATCCGCGGTGGATGGGCTGTCCGAAAGCTCCTGTCGCGAGATCACTGCTATGTTGAATCGCGTTTTGAGGGAATTGCAAACGGCGAACAAATTGAAGACGTTCGGCTCCTGCAGGACTTGCAGCTATCACTTGCTTCAGGAAGATGGAAGGCGCCGGTGCGGGCTGACAATGGAGTGGTTAACGGACGCCGATGCGGAGAAAATATGCCGGGAACATCAGCCGGCCGTTGAGGACGTTTAGCTTTGCAAAACAAATAGCAGGACGGGCAGAGAGCCCGCCCCCAAAGGACGGAATTAGATCGCTAGCTCGCCCGTTTCACCGGTCCGGATTCGGATCGCCTGTTCGAGGTTGGTGACAAATATTTTGCCGTCGCCGATCTTGCCCGTATTTGCGGCTTTAATGATGGAGTCAACAGCTTGGTCGACCATGCTATCGGTTACCGCGACCTCGACTTTCACTTTGGGCAAAAAATCAACTACGTATTCAGCGCCGCGATAGAGTTCGGTGTGTCCTTTTTGACGTCCGAACCCTTTTACTTCGGTAACCGTAATACCGCTGATCCCTATATCGGACAGTGCTTCTCGGACGTCATCCAATTTGAATGGTTTAATGATGGCGGTGATCAGTTTCATAGTTATCTCCGATGATGTGAAATGTTCTTAGCCTTGATTGGCTCGGTTCCGGATAATGTCCTCCACGACACCTGGGTCAGCCAGAGTGGAAATATCGCCTAGATCACGAATATCGTTGCCCGCAATTTTCCGAAGTATGCGTCGCATGATTTTACCGGATCGGGTTTTCGGCAATGCCGGCGCCCATTGAATGATATCCGGTATAGCGATTGCTCCGATTTCCTTACGGACCAGTTGCAGCAATTCCTGTTCGAGTTCAATACTGGGCGAGACGCCGGCTCCTAAAGTGACATAAGCGTAGATGCCCTGTCCCTTTATATTGTGCGGATAACCGACCACGGCAGCTTCGGCTACGCTGTCATGCAGAACTAACGCGCTTTCGATTTCTGCGGTGCCCATGCGATGGCCGGACACATTGAGTACGTCATCGACCCGCCCGGTGATCCAGTAGTATCCATCGGCATCGCGTTTGGCGCCGTCCCCGGTGAAATATTTGCCCGGATAGGCTGAAAAATAAGTATCGAAGAAGCGTTGATGACTGCCGAATACGGTACGAGCCTGACCAGGCCAGGAGCGGGAAATCGTCAGCACGCCTTCGCAAGCTCCTTCCAATACAGTACCTTGAATGTCAACAATTTCCGGCAGGATGCCAAAAAACGGCCGTGTTGCGGATCCGGGTTTAAGCGGCGTAGCGCCGATCAAGGGAGTGATTAATATTCCACCGGTTTCTGTCTGCCACCAAGTGTCGACGATAGGACAGCGACCATGGCCCACTACGTGGTAGTACCACTCCCAGGCTTCAGGATTAATCGGTTCGCCGACTGAACCCAGAACTCGCAAACTATCGCGGCGAGTATTATTGACCCAATCATCGCCCTGCGCCATTAAGGCGCGAATGGCGGTGGGTGCTGTATAAAAAATGTTGACGCGATGCTTGTCGATCACCCTCCAAAAACGGTCGGGAGCCGGAAAGGTTGGAACACCCTCAAACATAAGAGTGGTTGCGCCGTTGCACAGGGGCCCGTAAACCGAATACGAATGGCCGGTAATCCACCCGACATCGGCGGTACACCAATAGATCTCGCCCGGGCGGTAATCGAACACATATTGATGGGTCATTGCCGCATAGACCAGATAGCCCCCGGTCGTATGCAGCACACCCTTCGGCTTACCGGTGGAACCGGAGGTATAGAGGATAAACAGTGGATCTTCCGCATCCATGGGTTCAGGTGGGCAATCGGGCGCGGCTGCCGACAGCGCGTCGTGATACCACACGTTCCGGTCATCCCAGTTGATAGTTCCGCCGGTATTCTGGACGACAAAAACTGTTTTGATATTCGGACACGACTGCAATGCGGCATCCACATTAGCCTTCAGCGGCACGGTTCTGCCTCCGCGTCTACCCTCATCCGCGCAGATGATATATCGGCAGTCGGCATCGAGTATGCGATCCCTTAATGCGTCGGCTGAAAAACCGCCGAACACGATGGAGTGGATAGCTCCGATTCGCGTGCAGGCCAGCATGGCCACCGCCGCCTCGGGGATCATTGGAAGGTAGATGCAAACGCGGTCGCCTTTTTTAACGCCATGCTCTTTTAGAGCGTTAGCAAACCGGCACACTTGCTCGTATAGCTCACGATAGGTGAGTGTCCTATCGATATCGGGATTGTCTCCTTCCCAGATTATCGCAACTTGATCACCTTTTTCGGCTAAATGACGATCCAGGCAGTTGTAGCTGACATTCAGCTTGCCGCCTTCAAACCAACGGATACGGGCAGTGCCGAAGTCACAATCCTGGACTTTGTCCCAACGCTTGAACCAGTCGACGAAGCGCTCCGCTTGTTGAGCCCAAAATCTATCCGAATCGTTGATGGAGCGTTCATACATTTCCTGATAGATAGCCTCGGTTACCTGTGCTCGAGCCGCTACTTCCGACGGCACATCGTAGACTTTTTCAAAAGACATTGGTTTTCCGACAGTCTTCGGTTGAGGATATGGATGCCCTGAAGGGCTTCGATTCTACCGAATTTTCGGGTGAGTTTGATCCATTTCATTAAGCTTACCGAGTGTCGAGCGAGCCGTCATAGCAGTGCCATTCGACTTGAGGCAATGCCGAAAAGCCAACTTAAAGCGTCGGGCATCGTGATTGTTACTGTCAGCGAGCTGAACGGAAGTGGCGCTGCATACGAGAAGAGTCGGACAGGGGCGTCAACGAAAAAGCCTTAGCAAACCCAAGGGGCTTATTAGGCATCAAATTCGTAACCCAAAATATCGTAATAGGTCGAGGGGCACCGATATCAGATCGGCTTTGAGCCGGAAGAATTGAATCATCCGGCTCGATGGCAGCGAAGAATATGCGTGTTAGTCATTTCTAGGCATTTCAACGAAATGGGGGCCGCCGAAAAGCGCCTAAAAAACTAAATAGATGTTAGTGAAAAATTGTATCAGCGGTGTAGCCGTCGGTTTCTAGTATGTCGCGGAGGCGGTTAAGTGCCTCCATCTGAATCTGCCGGACTCTTTCTCGGGTAACCCCCATTACCGCTGCAACTTCTTCGAGAGTGGAATGATCATAGCCGTGGAGACCGTACCGGCGGGAAATCACTTCCCGCTGCTTATCCGTAAGCTGGTCCAGCCATTCGGAAAGATTGTTGGAAATTAGCTCATTCTGAAGTGTTTCCGGAAGAGGAAGCTTATCCTCTTCGGAAATACATTCTACTAAGGACTTTTCCGAATCCTTTTTGAAAGGGACATCGATCGATACGACTCGCTCGTTGAGTTTGAGCATTTTTTCGACCGTTTTTATAGGTTTGTCTAGATATTTTGCGACATCTTCCGCGCTTGGGTCATGATGCATCAAAGCCGCTAACTGGCGGTAGGCTTTAAGATAGACATTCATTTCCTTAACCACATGAATCGGAAGACGAATTGTACGCGTCTGGTTCATCAAGGCTCGTTCAATGGTCTGCCGTATCCACCAAGTGGCGTAGGTCGAAAAGCGGAATCCCCGGTCGGCTTCGAATTTCTCAACGGCTCTTATTAATCCGAGATTTCCTTCTTCGATTAAGTCCAGAAGTGGTAATCCGCGATTTAAGTAACGACGAGAAATTTTAACTACCAACCGCAGATTGCTTTCGATCATTTTTCTACGTGCCGCTTGGTCACCCTTTCGAGCCAAACGGCCATAGTGCTTTTCTTCATCCGCGGTAAGGAGTTGAGAGCTTCCCAATTCCTTAAGATATAAGCGTGTAGCGTCGTATTGGTATTCTGATTCTGTGGTGTCTAACTCTGCCTCATTCCAGGTTGGCGCATCGCCCTCAAGGTCTTCATTAACTCCAAAATCTTCGACAAAGGTGGCCACATCATCGTACAAGCCAGCTTCTCCGAAGGTTTTCAATTCTTCTACGATCTGCTCAGACATACCAATGCCCCCACGTAATTGATTTACTTATCGATAGCCTATGTATGAACCCAAATTTCCGTCATTAATAACGCTGTTAATCGGAGCCGACTTGCTCTGCCTCAAACCACTTATCGTGCCAATGTATTCCAGGCCTTCTGATCGCTTTAGATTTGCGGATCATCCGTTCTCCCGTCTCGCACCGGATTACTAGCCGTATCGGAAAAATGGCGTTTATTTGTGGAGTGAGGTTTCCGAACGACGGGTTTTTGACGGCTATCTCTTGTATCGGCTCATTAAATTTTTTCTTTAATGCCTTTTTGATATTCCGTGATACGAATCACATTTTTTAATTGGGGATATTTTGCGGCGATACCTCTCGCGGAGGTCATGGGCAGTCAGGATGCACACTTCGCAGCCGAGGTAAAATATTGGGTCGCTTGAGGCTGCTGGGACTGAACGGGAAAATCTCGGTGCAGTAAAGCGGGCGCGATCCCGACTGCAATATTTGCTGCGGGTTCGCAGATAAAGGAGATAACGAGTTTTTCGTGAAGCTTTGCAGGAACGATGTGGCAGAAACTTCTATTTCTGCTCGCTGACCTGCTGAGGCATTTCCGTCAAGCGTTTTGCTGCTGCCGAATTAGCCTAGCTCAGCCTCTGGTCGCGCAGTTCGTTGCAGGGAAGCGAGAAAAGCCGTTCGCCAGACGGCCGCTTAGGACATCTAGCTCACGGGGGATCTATCGGGTTTCGATATTTTATCGTCCAAGCAGGACGTCTTTGGCCTGATTAATCTTCGCCGCGAGATAGTCGGAGCCGCCACGGTCGGGGTGAATCTTCTGCATCAGGCGGCGATGAGCATCGATGATGACTTCGCGAGGAGAGCCGGAAGCGATGCCCAGAACACGATACGCTTCCTCCGCTGTCATGTTGCCATGGTCATGACCTGCGGTCCGGCCTTCATGTTCCTGTTCCTGCCAGGATGCGCCATGGACGCGCTCCAGATAAGCCTTTAGCAGTGAGGCGGATTCGGAATCATTGCGAACGTAGTTGCCGTATAACTCGCTCAGTTGCTCCAGGGTTAGATCGTGCAAGCTGCGGCCGGCATAGAGCCCCGTCAGCACTACGCCCATGATTTCACCGGTTGTGTGGTCGAGCTGCATCCGTAGAAAATGCGACTCCACATAAGAACTGTTTCGGCCGCCGTCCGAAGCGGTCCGTTGAGCTGCGGCTTGTTGCGGCTGCCAGCGCCGTAACAACGGCGCATATTGAATCAAGAGTTGAACAAGAATCGGTGCGAGACGAAGTGCCGCTGCGATCAGGGCTCCGACCAGAGGGAGAAGCCAACCCAGCCGTCCGGTGGCGGCTAGGAACAGCAGCGCCAGAATTCCGGCCCAGATTAGCCCGCGCCGAAATTTCTTAGTGAGTGTGGCGGATGGTGCAGAATCGAGAAAACGGCGCACCGTCAGCACGGCAAGAGTAATGACAGTAATAAGCAGGATGAGTTGAATCAAGGCTTTTTCATTTGGTGGGCCAGTTGCAGGACGACACCGCCTCGGGTACGGCCGAAGTTTTCCAAGGCGTTCAACCCGCCGGCGGCATAAACCGCCACGGCGCTGAGCAGATCGCGGAGTTGCCTGGCGCTTCCGGTATCGAAGCGGCAATGGGCGCCCTGAGTCAGTTTGGCGATCTGTTTGAACGCGAATTCGGCGGCCGGATCGAAACCTTCCTGAAAGAGGAAGGCCTTGACCCCCAAAATTCCTAATTCCCCGGCCGTTTTGCAGAGATAGTCGACATTTTCCTCCATGCAGTCGCCGACGAATACCAAAGCGTCGACCTTGGTTTTCCGTGTTTCCTGCAAGGCATGCTCCAGAACCTTGCCGATCTGAGTGTATCCTCCGACACATTCCACGTCAGCCATGCGTCGCCGCAACTCTTCGGCGCGGACTAGCCACGGGAAAGCTTCAAAATCTGCCATGCCGCGGTAATAGCAGAGCTGAATTTCCAAGCCGCCGAGAGCCGCTGCCGCATCGAACATTTCCGCCTGGATGCGGCATGCTTCCTGCCAGGTCGGTTCACGGCTCGCCGTAGCATCCAGAGCAAAGATGAGCCGTCCTTTGCGTCCGGCCGGTTTGACGTTGGGCGTTTGCGCGAGTTTTTTCAAAAATGCCTGGACATCACCGCTGCTGGATTGTGACGGAAGCTTTTTCGAGTCGCTCATGGTTGGATTCGAGTGGCACAGTACAACATATTCTATCCGGCACATCATCATTCAGAGGCAGCCGCGACCGGACAGGCTTTGCTTGCGAACACTTAGACCACCCGGAACAGGATTTGGCTGCAATTACGCATGCGCGCATTTGTCGCGACCCACATCGCAAATATAGCCATCAAGCGTGATAAAGTGGAGTAATTCTTATTCGCTCCGATAACGCTGTGGAGCTAGCGAATTAACTGTTTGCATTGCGTTGACAACATGGTAATTTGCGCCTGCTCCAGGGTGCTCGTTCATGAGCCCAGGAGGCGATAAGAACTTATAAGAGGAGGTAAAGCAGAATGTCCGAAGATAACAACCCGAGTAAGGCGGCCCCAGGTATTTTAGACACCTTGAAGAGCAACCCGAAAGCTCTTTACGCGGTCATCGGCGCCGTGGTGGTAATCGTCCTCGTTCTGGCGATGAGCGGCGGCGGTGAAGAGGTGCAGATTAAGACGGCTGTAACCGTTGGCCAACAGGTGGCTTTAGAAAATCCGAACGGCGGCAGTTCGCATCTGACGACCATGCCAGGCTTGGTAAGCACCTCGGAGGCTGAAGAGGATCAAGAGCAGAGCGTATGCATTGCCAAGGCTGGAACCAAAGCAACGGTTGAGGAAGAAATGGTAGTCGGTCAATTGCCGTTCGTGAAAGTGAAAGTGCTGGACGGAGACTGCCAAGGAAAGAGCGGCTGGACGTCTAAAGTCAACGTCAAGGGTAGCTGATAGAGGCGGCGATGAGCGCCATCACATTCGCCCATCGCCGTTTCATGTTTTCTCGTACTCATAATTCTCGCAGCACGCGCATCGGGCTATTTTTTACGACCGATCGCGTATTCAGATAACCCGCCAGTCCAACGACCAGCGCTCCCAAAACGGGGGTGGCCAGCCAGATTTCCCAGTGGAATCGATAGGCCAAATCAAACACCCGGCTGAACAATATCCACGAGATCACCTCGCTAATGGCCGATGCCAGGATGCCGGCCAAGAACCCCAACGCGGCGAATTCCACCCACTGCGCATTTCGTAACAAGCGCCGGCTGGCGCCCATGGTCCGAAGCAGCACGTCCTCGTAGATGCGCTCATCCAGCGTTGCCCGAACCGCGGCAAAGAGGACGGTAAATCCTGCCGCTAAAGCCAGCAGCAAAACATATTCGATGGCTGTCGTCACCTGTCTAAGGATGGTCTGAAACTGCTTCAGCAGTGCGTCCACTTCCAGAATCGTCATGCTCGGGAAGGATTTGGCCAGCCGCCCCAATACCGGCTTCAGGTCCGGCGGCACATAAAAGCTGGTGAGCCAGGTGTGTGGATAGGAATCGAGGCTTCCGGGCGAAAAAATCATGAAAAAATTAGGAGTCATGGTGTCCCAGCGTACACTGCGAGTGCCGATGACGGTGGCTATAAGCTCCTGTCCCGCAATGTTGAACGTGAGTTTGTCCTCTGGTTCGACTCCAAGCCTTTCGGCCAATTCGGTCTCCACCGAAACAGTCAGCGGACCACCTCCGTCCACCCATGTTCCCCGAACCACGCGGTTGTCCGGCGGCAGCTCCGACGCCCAGGTGAGGCTGAGTTCGCGATTGATGGACGCTTCGGCGCGTGAGTCCTTGTACACGATGTCAAAAACGTCTTTACCGTTGACGGCGGTCAACCGGCCGCGCACGATGGGATAGTATTCGCTGCTGGCGATGCCCTCTTGGCTCAGAGTCTCGCGAAATTTTGCCAAATCGGTGTCGAATAAATTCAGGGCGAAATGATTAGGGGTATTTTCCGGCAGCTGGCGCTTCCATTCCTGCAGCAGTTCGGTACGCACCAAAAGACTGACCTGCATGGCCACCAGGGTTATGCTGAAAGCCAGTATCTGGCTGACCCCCAGTCGCGGCCGACGGGTCAAATGCTGGAGACCAAAGCGCCACGATAGCGAAACATAAGGCAGGAGCAGGCGGCCGAGACCCAACATGGACAAGCCGAGCAAGCTGAACAGCGCTATCGCGGCGCCGGCTATGGCCAATACGCTGACGGTCATCATCCAATCGCGGGTATAGCGCCAGAGCAGTGCGCTTAGAGTCAGGGCGGCGAATCCATATACCACCCAGGCGCTGGATGGTAAAGGTTCGAGATCGCGTCGCAACACCCGCAAAGGAGCCAGTCGCTTGAGCCTCAGTATGGGAGGCAGAGCGAAGCCGAACAGGATCAGGAGTCCCGTAGCCGCTCCGAAGATCACCGCAAGCCAGCCGGGGCCGGCTAAGGTGTGCGGCAACAGTGGGCGCAGCAAATGAATGACGCTTTGCTGGGCCAGGTAGCCCAAGGCACAGCCGACCGAACCCGCGATGAGGCCGACGATCAAAAACTGGCCCAAATAAATCCACAGGACGTCCCGCTCGCGAGCCCCCAAGCATTTGAGCATGGCGGTCATGTCGTAGTGCCGCTCGGTGTAGCGGCGGGAGGTCATGGCGATGGCGACCCCCGAAATCAACACCACGGCGATGCTGGTCAATCCCAAATAGCGTTCTGCGCGGGTCAGGGCGTTGCCCAGTTCGGGGCGGTCCTCGTGCACGTCGAGAATGCGTTGGCCCGGATGCAGTTGGGGTTTGAGCCAGCTCTTGAATGCCCGCAACGCTCGTTCGTCGCCGGCGAACAATTCGTAATAGTGAACATGGCTGCCGGGTTGAAGGACCCGGGTTTTGGCGACATCGGCCCGATTCATCAGGATCCGCGCCGAGAGGCTGTAAAGGTCGCCGCGGCGGTCGGGCTCATGGGTGAGAATGCGGGTGACTCGTAGCGGCTTCTCGCCCACCGTGATTTCGCTGCCTAGATTCAGATCCAGGGTCGTCAGCACGCGCTGCTCCACCCAGGCTTCGCCGCGCTCCGGAATATCGTGAGTTTCGGCGGCGGCCGTGATATCGCCTAGAGTGGTGCGAAGCGAGCCGTGTAGCGGATAACCCTCTTCGACCGCTTTGACGCCTACCAGAAGCAACTCGTCATTTTCGATCAAGACGCTGGAAAACTCGGTGGTGCCGGCTGCTCGTAATCCCTGCGCGAATGCCTGTTGCCTCCAGGCGGCGGGTGGCTCCTGATGGCCCGCGATAACGAGATCGGCCGCCAAGAATTCCGCCGCCTGGAGATTCATCGTGCGGGTCAGTCGATCGCCCAGAAGACTGACCGCGGTGGAACTGGCGACCGCGATCAGCAGCGCTACGACTAGGATGGTCAATTCGCCGCTATGCCAATCACGCGCGACGAGTCTTAGGGCGAGTTTGAAATTTTTAGCCACGATCTCTTCATTTTCAGCATGTCGGCAATGCTTTTAAAGACAAATCCGCCGGAAATAAATTCGGACGCGCTAAGCATACCCGACGGGGCCCATGTCGGATAAGGAGTGAGGAACGCCAAGCGTTTAACGAAGATAATCGAAAAGAGACAATCCCTGTACCTTGACATAAGCCTGCTGAGCGGCCTGAAGCGCAACTTGCTGAATATTGAACCGGCTGATGGCTTCCGCGTAGTCCAGATCCTGAATATCGGACAGAGTCGCTTGGGTGTCGGTTATGAACTTGCTATGCAGGTCTTCTTGCTCGTCCAGTGCGTTCAGCCGCGCGCCCACGCCGGCGCGGGTATCCAAAATGTTTTGCAGCGCCGCATCGATATCGGTCAGCGCGGTGCTGGCGGCATCGTGGAAAGTCAAGGCAGCGCCGGTGCCTGATTCGAGATTGGTGAAGCCGAGGTCTGACAAGACGCCATCGCTATCGTCGCTGACGGTGACGGACGAGGTAGCCCCGGTGGCTGCCGAAACGAACTCGATAAACCCCGCTCGATGTTGGGCGACCACAGTGCCGCTCAACGCAGTGGCGCCGATGCCGGCGTTGATGGCGCCGACGAGGTCGTCGGCGGAGGCATAGCTTGCGGCGGCGATAGACACCGGCACTGCCGGGCCGCCATCGACGGCCAGATCGAACGTTACCGAACCGCCGCTGTAGTCAATGCCGAACGACAGGTCTTGCGTTCCGAGGACGGCGCCATGGGAGGCCGTGAAGTTTCCGGTCAAGGTTTGGGTGAGGGAATACAAGGTATTGAGTATGCTCTGCTTGCCTCCGGATGCGGCGATCGCGTTGTCTCCCGAGCTTGAAGGGATATTCTCGAATACGGCAAACCCGGAATCGCCGTCAGCCATGGGCCGTTGCGGGGCGATTTGGAGCAGGCGCTGATTTTTGTCGCCTTGATAAACATAACTCGGCGGGGTCCGGGTGCTGTCGAACGCGAACGGGACGGCGTCGGAGCGAAAGCCGGCGAAAATGTATTCGCCGTTGGCATCCTGCGCATTGGCCAGTCCGAACATTTCATCCAAAAGCTGCTGCATTTCTTGACCAATAGCTTCCCGATCGCTAGGGCTAAGCGTGTCATTGAGGCTTTGAATAGTTAACTCGCGCGCACGCTGCAGCACGTTATCCGCTCCCGCCAAGGTAAATTCCTCAAATTCGAGTCGCGACCGGGTTGCCTGAATGTTGGACTGAAACTGCCGGTTGTTTTCCAATGATTCCGTCAAGTCCAGCGCTCGCACCGCGGCACTAGGGTCATCCGAAGGAGTCAGAATGCGCTGGCCGGTCGAGAGCTGCAGTTGCGTTTTGGAGAGCTTGGCCTGTTGCCTGAGGATGGCATCGATGCCGAATTGTTCCATCAGGGATGTCGAAATGCGCATGCTTATCTCCTCACGGCTCCGATCAGTGTGTCGAACATCTCGCTCAGAACGGGAATCAGTTGCGCCGCGGCTTGATAGGCTTGTTGATAACGCAGCAGATTGGCCGCTTCCTCATCGAGATTTACCCCCGATACGGAATCGCGTGCTTGTCGGGCATGGTCCAGCAGTTGTTTTTGCGCAGTGCTGTCGATCTCGGCGGCGTGGGTCAGCGTGCCTACGTCGCCCACGATTTCGTTGTAGGCATCCTGATACGTGGCTTTTCCACTCAGAAGGGAAGCCGTCGTCTGCAGTTGAGCGAGGGCGCGGGCGTTGGTGTTGTCACCGGGCCCTGTAAAAGGTGAACCGGCTGCCGCGATCTCTCGTGGATCAGTGAGCGAAACGGTTAAATCGCCGGCCGTTCTCCGGAACGGGCGAATCAGAAAGCTGTCATTGGCCGCCGCGGAGCCGCTTCCGATGCCGATATTCAAGCCGTCCACGGTAAAGGTTCCGGTCGCACTATTGAACTGCGTATTGTCGTTCAGACGCGTAAGGGTGTAGTTGGCGCCGTCGTAATCCAGGCGATAGTCGCTTGCGGTAAGATCGGCGGGACCGTTTCCGGCGCTGTTGTCGAAAGCAACAGACAATACGGCATTGCCGCCATTCGTTTGCTTATTGAACCAGCTGTATTGGCCGATCGCCGGATTAGTAACGTCGCTGAAAAAGTTGGCGCCGGCGTTTCCGCTCAAATCGGAACCGGTCAAATGCTGGGCATTGAATGTGGCCGCGAGCCCTGCGGCAATGCGGCCTAAAGCATTCTGGGCGGGGTCGAGTATCTCGCTGCCGAAACGCAACAGTCCCCCGATTTCCCCGCCGCTGATGGCGCTGGTAACGACAACGGCATTAGAGCCGCCAGCCGTAATGGCGATGTCTTTCTGATTGGGATCGTAGGGCGAATTCTGCAAGCTCAGTTGGTTTGCCATCGAGCCCATGACCAGCGCCTGTCCGCTGCCGATAAAGACACTCAAGGTGCCGTCCTTCTGCTCGAACAAGCTGGTGCCTACTTTCTGCGCCAACTGTTCTGCCAGCTGGTCACGCTGATCGAGCAAATCGTTCGGCGGTTTGCCCGCTTGGTTGTAGGCGACAACAATGCGCTCGTTTAACGACGCGATTCCCTTAGCGAGGCCGTTGATCTCGTCGATATTGGTGCTCAAGCTTTGATTCACTTGGCTGCGCAGGTCGTCCATGCGGCTGTTCAAAACATTGAACCGTTGTACCAGCGTTTCGCCCTCGGTCAACATCACGCGTCGCGCGGCGATCGATGTGGGGTCGTTGACCACGTCCTGAACCGAGTTGAAGAACGATTGCAACGAGGGCGACAGACTGGCATCGGGATCCGCGATGAAGTTGTCGACCTGAGCGGCCATTCCGTGGTAGGTCTCCAGTTCCGCATGGGCGGAGAGACTGCTCCGGAGCTGGGTGTTGAGAAAACTGTCATAGGAGCGGGTAATGGATGCAACGTCGACGCCGTTGCCCACAAATCCCGCGCCGGTAAACGAAGGCAAGCGCTCGACTTGCTCCGTTCTTTGCCGGCTGTAGCCGTCGGTGTTGACGTTGGCGATGTTGTGTCCGGTCGTCGTCAGTCCGCGCTGAGCCGCCATCAGTCCGGATGTCGCTATGCCAAGAAGTCCGCCAGCCATGATTCAGCCACTCGAATGAATAATTCTTATACCCGTTATCGGCACTAATCGCTCTAACTAAAGATCCGATCAGGCAACGGGCAGCTTTGCAAACGCCTGATGTCCCTCGTAGATGGAAAGAACCTTGCGTGCATAACCGGGATCCGTGGCATAGCCGGCCTTCTGCAAGGAAGTCATGAATTGCCGGGGATCATCGGCATGCTCCAAGGCCGTTGCGTAACGGGGGTTAGCTTTAAGGAACTGTACGTAATCCCGGAAACTCTCGGCGTAGTCGTCGTAGGCGCGGAATGCCGCTCTGTCGCGTATGGCGCTGCCGTCGACATATTCCACGGTGCGGGCGGTCACATGCTTGCCGGTCCAGTGCCGATCGGCCTTGATGCCGAAGAGATTGTAACTGTGTCCGTTATCTCCGCGCGTCGCCATGGTTTTTCCCCAGCCCGTTTCCAAGGCGGCCTGCGCCAGGAGCAGCTTGGGATCCACGCCCAGTTCGGCCGATGCTTCCTGGGCGTGAGGCCAGAGCGCATTGACGAATTCCTCGGGATTGGCGAACGGCCCGGTTCGGGATGAGCTTTGGGCGGGCCGAAGTTGCTCGGTGGCTTTATCGGTCAGCTGGAGCGCGTTTCCGTACTTGGATTTCGAATCTTCCACCGTCATGCGTTCAGACGAGCCCGTATCAATCCGACGAAAGGCGTTGTTGCGGTAATCTTCGAGCGTTTTACCGGGTGAATTGCCATTCGGCGATTGGTCGCCGCCCAGTTGCCGGACCAGCATATCGGAGAAGCCGAGGCTGGATCGTTTGCCCAATTCCACCGCCAATTGCTGATCGTACATATCGCGAAACATCTGCGACTGTTTGCCATCTATGAGTCCACCGTTCGGCACCGCCTCCCGCATGCTTTTCAAGGCCATCTGGACGAACAGCGATTCGAACTGCCGGGCGGTTTCGTTCAGCGCCGCTTTGGGATCATGCTTGGCTTGATTCTTGAGCCGAGCGGTGCCGTTAAAGTCGGTGTACACATCGGCCATGCCGGTCTGCTTTATCATGCTGGTTCTCCTATATCACGATCAGCTCGGCTCGGAGCGCTCCGGCGCTTCTCAGGGCCTCCAGGATGGCGACGAGATCGCTTGGCGCGGCGCCCACGCGGTTGACCGCCTGCACGATTTCGTCCAGCGATACGCCGGGATTGAACACGAACATACGGTTTGCTTCCTCGTTTACGGTTACGTCGGAACGGGGCACCACGGCGGTCGAACCTCCGGACAGGGGAGAAGGCTGGCTGACGATGGGCTTTTCGCTGATGGTCACCGAAAGGTTGCCGTGGGTTACGGCGGCGGGTTGAACCCGGACATGACTGCTGATTACCACCGTGCCAGTGCGCGAATTGACGATGACCCTGGCGGGGGCTTCGCCCGGACTCACTTCCAGGTTCTCGATCAGGGACGTGAATGAAACCCGCTGGGCCGGATCGCGCGGCGCGCTGACCTGAACGGATGCCGCATCCAATGCGCGCGCAACGCTTCCGCCGTAAGTGCGGTTGATGACGTCGGCCACCTGGTTGGCGGTGGTGAAATCGGGTGTATGCAAGTTGAGCATCAGGTGGCTGCCTTGCGTGAATCCCGTTGGAACTTCGCGTTCGACGGTGGCCCCGTTCGGAATCCTGCCGGCGCTAGGTACGTTGACGGTAACCTTGGAACCATCTTGGCCCTGCGCGCTGAGTCCGCCGACTACGAGATTGCCCTGGGCAACCGCATAGATCTGGCCGTCGGCGCCTTTGAGTGGCGTCATCAAGAGGCTGCCGCCGCGAAGGCTTTTAGCGTCGCCCAAGGATGAAACATTGACATCGATCGTCTGTCCGGGCTTGGCGAAGGCCGGCAGATCGGCCTGTATGGAAACGGCAGCGATATTTTTCGATTTGAGGTCGATGCCTGGCGGTACGGTCACGCCCAACTGGAGCAGCATGTTGCGCAGTGTTTGACTGGTAAAGCGGTTCTTGTCGCCGGTGCCGTTCAGCCCGACCACCAAGCCGTAGCCGATCAATTGGTTGCTGCGGACCCCAGCGACCGAGGCGATGTCCTTGACCCGCTCCGCCATAGCTTGAGAGTGCGCCAGGGCAAAGCCAAGAAGACCGATTTTCATGATCGCGCTGAGAGAGAACTTAGCCACGGCCTTACCTCAATATCGATCAGAAGGGGAACAGGATGCTGGTGAAAAACCGCTGCAGCCAACCCATACGGTTGACATCGGCCACTACACCTTCCCCGTTATAGATAAGCGTCGCATCGGCCACTTTCGTGGAATCCACGCTGTTGTTGGTGTCGATATCCACCGGACGTACGAGCCCCGAAAGCTTGATGTATTCGTTGCCCTGGTTCAGTCCCACGCGCTTTTCGCCCTGCACCCGGAGATTGCCGTTGGGCAGCACTTCCACCACGGTAACGCTGATGTTTCCCGTCAAGAGATTGCTCTGGTTGCTCTCGCCCTTGCCTTCGAACTTGTGCGTCGATTCCAGGCTGCTCGATACGTTGTAACCGAGAATTTCAGCCGCCTCTTGCCCCATCAGCATGGGCGCTTTTACCTGGGTGGTCGCCGAACGGTCGGCCTTGGTATCTGCATCTTTTTGGGCGTTCGTCCTTTCGACTAGGCGAATGGTGAGGGTGTCGCCGACCCGGCGCGCTTTATGGTCCTCGAACAGCCGCATGTCGTAGCCCGACTGAAAAATCGCGCCGGGATTCTGCATGGGCGGCGTCATGTCCTCGGGACGTGCCGGCGCATAGGCAGGATCCCGGCGCGGCGGCGGATTGAGGATGGAGGCGCAACCGTTTAGGGTCATCAGGATGAGGAGGAGGGCCGAGGACTTCATCGAATCAGTTCATCAGAGCGTATTGGACGCAAAGCCCAGCATTTCGTCCGTAGTCGCGATGGCTTTGGAATTCATCTCGTAAGCGCGCTGGGTTTCGATCATATTGACCAGTTCTTCCACCACGTTTACGTTCGAGGTTTCCAAAGAGCCCTGAACGACCTTCCCAATGCCGTCTTCTCCTGGTGTGCCGACGATCGGGGCGCCGCTCGAAACCGACTCCCGGTAGAGGTTTTCCCCAATGGGTTCCAGTCCCGTCGGGTTGATGAAGTCCGCCAATTGGATGTTGCCGATGACGTTGGGCGTTGCGTTGCCGGGCTCCAGAACCGAGACCGTGCCATCGTTGCCGATGGTAATGCTCGATGCGCCCTGGGGCACCGTCATGGCGGGTTCCAGAGGGTAGCCGCCGTTGGTGACGATTTGCCCTGTGGAATCGAGCTTGAACGAACCGTCCCGGGTATAAGCGATATCGCCACTGGGCATCAGGATCTGGAAGAAACCCCGGCCGTTGACGGCAATATCCAGAGAATTTCCGGTCTGTTGGATGTTGCCTTGAGTATGAATCTTTTCCGTGGCGACTGTTCTCACGCCGGTGCCCAATTGCAGGCCAGACGGCAGGGTGGTGTTTTGCGTGGACTGGGCGCCAACCTGCCGGACGTTCTGATAGAGCAGATCTTCGAAGAGCGCCCGTTCCTTCTTGAAACCGGTGGTGTTGACGTTCGCCAGGTTGTGCGAAATCACCGACATATGGGTTTGCTGCGCATCCAGGCCGGTCTTGGCGATCCAAAGGGAAGGGGTGGTCATGGTCTTGAACCTCTTGGAGTGTCGTTAGCCGATCCGCATGAGTTCGGCGCTTGCATTGCCGTTGTCTTCGACGGTTTTCATCATCTTGATCTGGTATTCGAACTCCCGCGCCAGTTCGATCATGTGGACCATTTCTTCGACGGTGCTGACGTTGCTGCCTTCCAGCGAGCCGGTCACCAGTCGAACGTCGTTGGTGGCTTCTACCGGAGCGCCATCCTTGATGCGCATCAGCCCGTCCGCCCCTTTCTCAAGCTGGAATTTGTCCGGTTTCACCAGCTTGATGCGGTCGAGCACCGCTAGAGCGGTGGCGTTGGCGCCTTGCGGAATGATGCTGATCGTTCCGTCCGTGCCGATCTCGACCTTTTGCGCGGGCGGAATGGCGATGGGGCCGGCGTTGCCGAGCACCGGCAAACCGCTGCCGGTGACGAGTTGACCCTCGGGCGTGATGTGCAAATCCCCCGCCCGTGTATAGGCTTCGCCGCCGTCTTTGGCTTGCACGGCCAGCCAGCCTTCGCCGTTGATGGCGACATCGAGATCGCGCCCGGTGGTTTGCAAGGAGCCGATCGATAAATCGACGCCGGGGCGCTCGGTCATAGCGTAAACCCGGCTGGGATACCCGTTCCCGAAGACCGGCATCGAGCGGAGCTGCTCGAAATCGGCGCGAAATCCCGGCGTATTCGCGTTCGCTAGATTGTTGGCGTTGGAGGCCTGCGCCAGCAGAATCTGCTTGGCACCGCTCATCGCGACATAAAGGCTGCGATCCATGATCGAAGGTCCTGGCTATCGGGTGTTAACGAATGTTGAGAAGCGTTTGGGTGATCGTGTTTTCCGTAGAAATGGTCTGCGCGTTCGCCTGATAAGCCTGTTGGGCGATGATCAGGTTGACGAGCTGCTGCGCCAGATCCACGTTGGCTCCCTCCAGGGCGCCGGCCTTAATGGAGCCGAAGCTGCTGGTTCCGGCTACGCCGTTGATCGGCACGCCGGAGTTGGCGCTTTCGGCCCATGTTGTATCCCCGAGTTTGGAGAGTCCTTGCGGGTTTTGGAAGCGGACCATGGCCACCTGGCCCAACGGCTTGGAGCCGCCGTTGCTGAAACGGGCAAAAACGACACCGGTGTCGTCGATGTCGACGCCCGTGAGCCGGCCGATGGTCAGGCCGTCTTGGGTCAAGGTGTTGACGCTGAACGCGCTGCCGAGCTGGGTAGAGCCGTTCAGGTCGAGCGTGAGCTGGATGGGTTGAGCGCTGGGGTTGATGGTGACCGAGTCCGTCTGAAACTGGGTCGTCGCTGTCGAACCATTCACCTCGCTAAGCTTGCCGTCGGAGTCGAACAATAAGGTGGTCGGGTCGGTGGTTGTGCCTCCCAGCATATTTTGCCCGTCCACGTAGGCATGCAGCTCCCATTCGTTGGTGGTCGCGGTTTTGACGTAATAGCTGGTCGCGATGTGGGTATTCCCCAGCGAGTCGTAGACCGTGACCGAAGTGGAATGGGTGTAGCTGGTGGGGTCGTCGGGGTCGAAAGGCGTGGTGGCGGGTGGGTCTTGACGAGAATCCAGATTGACGCCCATGGCCAGAGAGCTCGTCGCCTTCGGCAAGCCTTGTGTCGAATCGAGTTGCAGGGTCTGGAATACCCCGGTGCTGAAGCCTTCTTCGACAGTTTCGCCGTTTGGTGCATAGACCAGCAAAGGTTGGCCGAGGTGATTCACGACATAGCCGTCCCGGTCCATGTGAAAGGCGCCGGCGCGGGAGTAGACCCGTTCATTGATGTTGTTGACGTTATCGCCGAGGACGAAGAAGCCTTCGCCGCTGATTGCGAGATCGAGATTGTTCTCGGTGAACTCGAGGTTGCCCTGGTTGAATTGCTGCGCCACGTTGGTGACCCGGACGCCGGCTCCGGGCGTGATGGACGATACGCCCCCCAAGCTGCTGGCGTACACGTCGGCGAATTCGGAGCGCGATTTCTTGAATCCCGTGGTATTGGCGTTGGCGACGTTGTTGCCGGTCACCGAGAGCATATTGGACGCGGCGTTCAAGCCGCTCAAAGCAGTGTTAAAGGCCATGACTTACCTCGCTGGATGATTATGGTTATTAAAGGACGGCCCGGATATCGTTCAAGGTATAACGCCCGAGACCGTTGAGATGGACTTCCATGCCCTTCGATCCGCCCATGGTCACGCTTTCCACCGGAGCGGCGATTTGGGTTTCGAGCGCTGTCGTTTGGCCGGCAATAACGGCTTCGGCTTTGAGCTTGTAAAGTCCGGGATCGGCAAAATGCAGCTCGTCTTCCAGCTTGCCGTCCCACTCGAACGACAATGGTCCTTCGGCTTGCGGCCCGAGTTCGAGCATCCGAATCAAATTACCGTTCTTGTCCATGATTCGAACGTTAACCTGCTCGGCCTCGGACGGTACGCTCAGCTCACCCTCGATTTTGCCGTTGGCGGCCAGAATGGCTTTGTCGGACGCAATCAGCGCGGATCGCCCCACCAGGTTCGCGGCCATTAAGGCCTGTTCCTTGTTGGCGGACGCCGCAAAGTCGGCGAATGAGGACTGTAATTGCTGGATTCCTGTCACGGTACTGAACTGGGCCAACTGATTGACGAATTCAGTGCCGTCCTGGGGCTTGAGGGGATTTTGACTGGTCAATTGGGTGACCATCAGCTTGAGGAAGTCCTCTTGTCCCAGTTCGTTGTGCTTCCGAGTTGGCGTCGCGGTTTCGGTTAATCCAAGGGACTTAAGCGTGTTGACGTCGATGCTCATGATTCGTCACCTCAGCTTTGTCCGAGACGCAAGGTCTGAAGCATCAATTGCTTGGCGGTGTTCGCCACCTCGACATTGTCTTGGTAAGAGCGGGATGCGGACATCATGTTGGTCAATTCTTCGATGGTGTTGACGTTCGGCCTGAAGATATAGCCATCGGCATTGGCCATCGGGTGATCCGGCGCATATTCCATGCGCAAAGGCGTCTGGCTTTCCACCACGCCGAGCACTTGCACGCCGACCGGCGCGTTGCGCTTGTCCAAGGCTTCCTGAAGCTGAGCCGCAAATACGGGCTGCCGGGACCGATACGTCTGCTCGACGCTGCTGCTGACACTGTCCGCGTTGGATAAATTGCTGGCGACTAGGTTGAGCCGCAGCGATTGCGCAGCCATGCCGGAACCGGCGATATCGAAGATCTTGAACGACGACATGGTTATTCTCCGGTCAGGGCGGTTCGCAAAGACGCGATCTTGCCGCTCAAGAAGTTGAGCGTGGCTTGGTATTGCACCGCGTTTTCGGCGAAACGCATCTGTTCTTGTTCGGTTTCCACCGTATTGCCATCCAGACTGGGTTGCGACGGGACCCGATACAAAGCTTCTGCCGGCGATCCGGATGTGGTGGCCGTTTGATGCCCAGCTTGGGTAGCCGAGAGGTTGAGAGGGGACGGATGGACGCTTTGCAGCACCGAACGGAAATCCAGATCGCGGGCTTTGTAGTTCGGCGTGTCGGCATTGGCCAAGTTGGAGGCCAATAACTCGGTGCGCCGGTCGCGGAGTTTCAGTGCTAGGGGATGGATGCCGAGAGCATTATCGAAGTTGATCGTCATAAACATATCCTCGTTGCCTGCTGTGTAGTACCAAGCACGAGGTATGCCACGTAAAAAGCCTTTGATCAAACAAAGGCTTGTAAGCGACGGCTTGAGGGCGGAAAAGATCGGCGGCAATTTTTCGCCACTTGAGGCGGTAAATTTGCCGGAGGCGTCAGAAGGCCGGCTTTAAACGGTAATAACGGCAATTGGCAGTGCGAACGGTCTCATACGAATCGAGCCCTGAGGGAAGGGACTCCGTGCTGCTCAGAAACAGGTATCCGCCCGGATTGAGCACTTTCGCTATGCGCGTCAAGATATCGCGCTTCAGTTCCTCGGAGAAGTAAATCAATACGTTGCGGCAAAAGATGATGTCAAACCTGCCCAGCGCCGCAAAAGGCTTGAGCAAATTGAATTGTTGAAAGCGGACGCGACCGGCGATCTCCGGTTTGAGCTTCCATTTGTCCTGATAACGCTCGAAGTAACGCGACTTTAGAGCCTCGTCCAGCCCCCGCGACAGGGCCATTTCGCTGTAGATGGCTTGGGTGGCTTCAGCCAAAACCGATTCCGAAATATCGGTCCCGATGATTTGCACGTTTCTTTTTATGCCGGTCCAGCCATAACGAAAGAATTCCTCGACACAGATGCTGATGGAATAGGGTTCCTGCCCTGAAGAGCAGGCTGCGGACCAAATCCTCAAGGTGCCGCCGGTTTTGTTGGCAGCCCAGGCTGGCAAGAGAACGTTTCTCAGTTCCTCGAAATGGGAATTGTCACGAAACCAAAAAGTCTCATTCGTAGTCATGGCATCGATAATGCGGGTTCTAAGCTTCGCGGGTACGGCGCCTGTTCGGAGCGCGGCTATCAATTGCGTTATGGATGCATAATCACTCTCTTTCAACAGACCGGTCAAACGATTCTGAACCAAGTATTGCTTGGTCTCGCTGAGCAATATCCCGCACGAGTCCACGAGGAATTTCTGGAAGACTGCAAATTCGTCGGGATTCAAGGGCGAATTCATGAATACTCCAATCAATACGCTGGCTTAGCGGCCCGCACCGAGTGCTCCGGGCGTTTGCCTGATCTTAACTGATTCGGAACGTCTATGCCTTTCTAGCCGCTTGTGCCGATAGATGTTCTTTTAAGCGTTGTTGCACCACCCGCGCAAGATCATCCGGATCATATTTGGCAAGAAACTTGTTGGCGCCGACTTTTTCAACGATCGCTTGATTGAAGACGCCGCTCAAAGAGGTATGGAGCAATACGTACACATCTTTCATGGCAGGATCTTTGCGCATTCTGGCCGTGAGGGTATAGCCGTCCATGCGCGGCATTTCCACGTCGGAAATGATCATGGCCAAGTATTCATTCAAATTCTTTCCTTCCGATTTCCAAGCTTCGAGAATGTCCAATGCCTCCTGGCCGTCTTTGGCAATCGTGCTTTCCACTTCGAGTTGGTCCAATACACGCGTAATTTGATTGCGGGCCACGACCGAATCGTCTACGACGAGCACATGCTGCTGGAGGATCTTGGCGTTTTCGTCGATCACGCCATCTGAAATTTGCTCGCTTCCCCCTATGACTTCCTTCATTACTTTTTCTACGTCGATAACCTCGATGAGTTCCTTTTCGTATTGTGTCACGGCGGTAAGATAGCTTTCTTTGCCCGCACCTTTCGGTGGCGGCTGAATTTGCTCCCACCCCATATTAATGATGCGGTCGACGGTGCCGACGAGGAAACCCTGGGTCGACCGGTTGTACTCGGTAATGATGACATAGCCGCTGCCGTCGCGGGGCTGCGGGCGTGCGCCGATGGCCATGGAAAGATCCATTACCGGTATGGTCTTACCGCGCAAGTGAGCGACCCCGCAAATCACCGGATGCGCCTTCGGCAGCTGAGTCAAGGGCGGACACTGAATGACCTCCTGCACTTTGAATACGTTAATTCCAAAGCGCTGGTGGCCACCAAGTTTAAAGAGCAGCAGTTCGAGGCGGTTGTATCCCGCGAGCTTGGTTCTTTGGTCCACGCCTTCGAGTATGCCTGCCATTGTGAGTCTCCGGAAAAAGTTGATCGTGACTAAAGTGTAGCGGCAGGCGTGTGATCCGCTTGAGCTTGGCCGGCATATTACATGCATCTGTTATTGGATCATGGGGAGGGTATATATGCGAGGCAAACTTAATTCTTTGTTCCTGCTCGCGCTGGCAGTCCCTGCGGCTTTCGCGGAAATTCGCCTGCAGTCCCACGAGTCGATCGTGGCCGTGATAAAGGCATTGATCGAGTCGGATTTCCGTCAGAAGAACCAAGACTTCCAAGTGGAGCCGGTCAAGCTCGACAGTCGTTTGCAGTTGCCGCTCTGCGACCGGCCGTTAGGGGCTTTCCTTCTTCCGGGACAACGTGAAAGCGGTTTTCTTTCTGTTGGCGTGCGCTGTGAAGGCGGACATCCTTGGACGCTATACAACAAAGTTCGCGTGAAAGCCTATCGAGACGTCGTCGTTCTCAAAAACGCGGTTAGGCAAGGCTCTATGCTGACCGAGGCCGATCTCGGTTTAGAAAAACGGGATCTAGCGGCGTTGCGCGGCAGTTATTTCACGTCTTTCGATCCGATCGTCAATCGGCCCGTTAAACGGACTTTGGCGGCGGGCGCGGTACTGAGCCCCGAATGGCTATCGGTGCCGAAAATGATTCGGCGCGGGCAAAAAGTCATCATTCAGGCGGAGAGCAGTCATTTTGCCGTCAAGATGTCGGGACAAGCTCTGAGCGACGGGGAGGCCGGTCAGCGGATTCGTGTTCGCAACGACCAGTCCGCGAGAATCGTCGAAGGTACGGTTGCGGGTCCCGGTCTTGTGTTGATAGCGCTTTAGCAACGGACAGAAAAAGCGATTTTTGCGCTAAAGTTGGCGATCGGAGAGCCGATAACCGTTAAAAGGTTCTCTCAAGAGGATACGGTCATGGAAATCAAGCTTCAAAACACGATTGGTGGTCTCTCCACGGCGGGGCTCCAGAAAAAACAGAATAGAGAACACATGGCCGGCGCAGAGGATGCCGAGACTTCATCGACATCGATTGGCGGGATATCTTCTGAAACGTCGCTTCGACTGTCCGAGCTCAAAGAACGTTTGTTGAGCGAGCCCGCGGTGGATGAGGCGCGGGTGGCGCGGATTGCCGGTGCGGTTCAGTCGGGCAGCTACGAAATCAATCCGCAGCGAGCGGCGAAGAAGCTGATCGCTATGGAACGGATGCTTCCCGAAGTTTCATGATTGCGCGCGGCCAAGAACTCCACAAACTGTTTCACCGAACGCTGGATGGGCTCGGTGAAATGTTGAGGCTATTGGAGGAGGAGTCACGATGCCTTGCGGCGCGTGAGGCGGAGGCACTGGAGCTGACATCCAGCAGGAAGCAAAAACTCGCGTCCCTGCTCAACGATTTGGCCGCTCGGCAGAGCGAATTCGTCCGCGCTTATGATTTGCCGTTCGATGAGGGCGACATCGGCGCGTTTCTGGACCGGCTCGATCCCGAACACCCTGAGACGGAATCTCTTCGGACCGAATGGCGCGAAATCGTAGGCCTTACTCTGGCTTGCAGAAAACAGAATGAGCTTAATGGCGCTTATATCGACCTCCTGCGCCGTCACATCGATTCCCGTTTGAATTTTCTCCATGGCGCCTCGTCTGTGGACGCTACTTATGGGCCGGATGGGACAAGACGCCGGGGAGCCATTTCGCGCCAGTCATTCTCGGTTTGATCCATGCGCTGAGGGCTCCTCAGCGCAAACCTTCGCCCTGAGATCGCCTAAAAATGCCCTAATCGGCGGTCGCAAATATACCGCTCCTGCCGAAATCTTTCGTGCTTTGAACGATTTGCAGAAATGCCGCCGCTCTTGGTTACAGCGTTACAGCGCCGGTTTTTTTCTTTTGTGATCTTTTTTCGTTGCAAAAGTAGACGACCGGTCGTATAGTTTCGCCATGGCTCGAATCGGCAGCAAACAAATCACTCGCGAAAAGCTTCTGGACCAGGGCGTAGCCATGCTTATGGAGCATGGTTATCACGGCACCGGGTTGCAGGAATTGCTGTCCAGCGTCCGAGTTCCTAAGGGATCGTTTTACAACTACTTTCCCAGCAAAGAGGAATTCGGTGCGGAAGTCATTCGGCACTACATCGAGCCATTCATTCGGCAATTAAGCGATTACTTGAGTCGGCCGGAACTGGATGCCTTGTCGGCGATGAAGCGCTATTTCCAGGATTTGATCGAAGAATTAGAACGCAGGCAGTTCAAGGGCGGTTGTTTGTTGGGCAACCTGCTCGGCGAAATCGGGGATACCAATGAGATTTGCACGAATGCTTTAAGGAATGCCTATCACCGGTATAGGGACAAGCTCGCGGAAGGCTTGGCGCGCGCTCAGGCGGAGGGAACCGTGCGTACCGATCAGACCGCGGAGGTTCTGGCGGATCTGGTTTCCGATGGGTGGCAAGGCGCCTTGCTGCGAATGAAGGTGGAACAGTCCGTGCGTCCTTTGCAAGTCTGTGTCAGTCATCTGTTTGACGGCTATTTCAAACCCTAGAGTTATTGAGAGCGAAGAGGTATGCGATGAAACAGCGAATCAGAGAAAAGAAAATCGTTCAGACTATGCGCGGCGTGATGCTCGGGTTGACATCCGCACTGACCTTAACCGGAGCAGGGCTGTCGTCCGTCAATGCCGATGAGACCTGTTTGTCGCCCTACATGGCGAAAATCACGGGCCAGGAGGATTACGTGTATGTCTGGACGCTGGGCGCAACGGGTGTCGGCGACGAGCAGGACAAGCTGGTGACCGTGGATGTCAATCCGAAATCGCCCAAATACGGAAAGGTCGTGGACAGTCTCTCCGTGGGCGGTCGTAACGAGGCGCACCATTCGGATTTCACCGATGACCGGCATTATCTTTGGGCGGGCGGATTGGATACCAGCAAGATTTTCATCTTCGACGTCCATAGCGATCCGGCCAAACCCAAGCTGCATAAGACGATTACCGATTTCGTCGCGAAAAGCGGCGGCGTGGTGGGCCCCCACTCGTTTTACGCCTTGCCGGGGCGGATGCTGATCACGGGGCTGTCGAACAATAAGGATCACGGCGGACGGACGGCGATGGTGGAATACACCAACCAGGGCGATTACGTCGCGACCCACTGGGTGCCCACCGACAGCGATTTGCGCGGCGCACTGAAATCGGGCAAGTATGCCGACGGGTTCAACTACGACGTGCGTGCGCTGCCGCGGCGCAACGTATTGGTTTCTTCGTCCTTCACGGGTTGGAACAACTACATGATGGACTTCGGCAAGATGCTCTCGGACAAGGAAGCCATGAAGCACTTCGGCAACACGGTAGTCGTCTGGGATTTGCACAGCCGCAAGCCGAAGAAGGTGTTCGACGTGCCCGGCTCGCCTTTGGAAGTGCGTTGTGCATGGGAAGAAACCCACAACTACTGTTTTACCACGACAGCACTCACCTCCAAGATCTGGCTGATCTACGAGGATGACAAAGGCGAATGGCAAGCCAAAGAAGTCGCTAACATCGGCGATCCCTCGAAAGTGCCGCTGCCGGTCGACATCTCCATTTCCAACGACGATAAGCGGCTTTGGGTAAATACGTTCATGGACGGCAATACCCGCGCGTTCGACATCTCGAACCCGCACAAACCCGTACAAATCTACGAAAAGCACATCGGCGCGCAAGTCAATATGGTGTCGTCGAGCTGGGACGGGAAACGGCTCTATTACTCCTCGTCACTGCTTGCCAACTGGGACAAGAAGGGCAAGGACAACGAGCAGTTCCTCAAGCTTTATCACTGGGATGGCAAGGAACTGAAAGAGCAGTTCGCCATCGACTTCTACAAGGAAAAGCTCGGGCGCCCGCACCAGATGCGTTTCGGCGCTTACGCGCTGTACAAGAGTGTGGCCGAAGCAAAGCCGGCAGCGCTTTTCGCGGAATTTCAGCGTCGCTGATTTGATGAATTCCGGGGCCGCATGATGGCGGCTCCGGAGTGCCGACGGTTTTTTGACGACTTTTGCTTACTTTCTCAATGAGAGGAGGCTGACATGCCCAAGTATCTAATCGAACGTGACATTCCAGGCGCGGGAAAACTGTCTGATCAGGATTTGCACGCCGTTTCGCAGAAATCGTGCAGCGTGCTGAACCGTTTGGGGCCGCAAATCCAGTGGGTGCAGAGCTATGTTACCGACGATAAGGTCTATTGCGTCTATATCGCGCCCAATGAGAAGATGATCCGGCAACATGCTCAAGAGGGCGGTTTTCCGGCTAATCGGATTTCCGAGATCAAGACGGTGATCGATCCGACCACAGCCGAGTAATGAATAGCGTGGGAACGGCTCCGGCCGTTCCCACGCCTGCTTTTGCTATTTGACCCGCATTCCGGGCTGTGCGCCTTCGTCTGGAATCAAGACGAACGGCCCGCCGCGCTCGTCGCTCGCGGCCAGCACCATGCCTTCCGACAGACCGAACTTCATTTTGCGCGGCGCGAGATTCGCGACCATCACGGTCAGTTTTCCTTCCAATTGCGCCGGGTCGTAGGCTGATTTGATGCCCGCGAACACGGTCCGCGTCTCGCTGCCGATATCCAGCGTCAGCTTTAACAGCTTGTCGGCGCCTTCCACATGCTCGGCCTTGGCGATGCGGGCGATCCGCAGATCGATCTTGGCGAAGTCGTCGATCGATATGGTGTCGGCGATCGGTTGAATCGCGTGCTGCTGATGTTCGGCGTGACGTTGCTGGGAATGGGGCTCCGGCTGGACGGCGGCTTGCAGGTTCTGTTTGTTGACTTCCACGAGAGACTCGATTTGTTTAGGGTCGATGCGAGTTAGAAGGTGTTGGTATTCGTTAATCAAGTGGCCTTGCGGGAATGTCTTGCCAATATCTTCCCACTTTAGTTTCTCTTTCAAATTGAGAAAAACTTCCGTTTGTCTAGCTAAATGAGGAAGTACTGGGCTAATTAGGCCAATAATGTCTTTAAATGCTGTTATAACAACAGTGCAGCAAAAATGTACGTCACGTAGTTTGCTCTCATCTTTGGCAAGCTGCCAAACCTTGGCTGAATCAAAAAAGCTGTTGATGCTATCAGCACAGTGCATGATAAAGCGCATAGCATGACCGTACAGGCGATTTTCGTAAAATAGAGCTACGTGTGCTCCGTTATCTGCCATCGGCCAATGTTGTCTGTAATACTCTTCGAACGACAGTTCTTGATCAACAATCTGATACTGTCCTGAGAATAATTCACCTTGAAAGTACTTGGTGATGAAGCCAGCAGCTCGGCTTCCGATATTGACAAGTTTCCCCACCAAATCACTATTCACCCGCGCCACGAAATCTTCCAAATTGAGATCGATATCCTCCATCGTCCCGTTCAGCTTGCAGGCGTAGTAATAGCGCAGCCATTCGGGGTTCAAACCCTGTTGGAGATAACTTTCGGCAGTGATGAAGGTGCCGCGGGATTTGGACATTTTCTCGCCGTTCACGGTCAAGAAGCCGTGGGCGAAGATCTTGCTGGGGGTGCGGAAATCCGAGTGTTCCAGCATCGCAGGCCAGAACAGGGCGTGGAAATACAGGATGTCCTTGCCGATGAAGTGGTAGAGCTCGGTATTCGAATCCTTGTTCCAGTACTGGTCGAAATCGAGGCCCAGCCGCTCGCACAGATTCTTGAAGCTGCCCATGTAGCCGATGGGCGCGTCCAGCCAGACATAGAAGAATTTGCCCGGCGCATCGGGAATTTCGAAGCCGAAATAGGGGGCATCGCGGGAGATGTCCCAGTCGGAGAGCCCCGCCTCGAACCACTCCGCCATTTTATTGGCGGCCTCATCCTGTAGATGCCCGGCGCGGGTCCAGGTCTTGAGAAACTCCTCGCATTTCCCAAGCTTGAAGAAGTAATGCACCGATTCCTTTCGCACCGGGGCGGCACCGGACACGGCGGAATAGGGGTTGATCAAATCCGTCGGCGAATAGGTCGCGCCACAAACTTCGCAGGAATCGCCGTATTGGTCCTTGGCGTGGCACTTGGGACATTCGCCCTTGATAAAGCGGTCCGGGAGAAACATTTCCTTGACCGGATCGTAGTATTGCTCGATCGAGCGTGCCTCGATCAGTCCTCGCTCTTTCAGCCGGCCGTAGATGGTTTCGGCCAATTGCCGGGTTTCTTCCGAATGGGTCGAGTAGTAGTTGTCGAACTCGATGTGAAAACCGGTAAAGTCGCGTAGATGCTCGCCGTGGACCCGCCGAATCAGTTCCTCCGGAGCAATGCCTTCTTTTTCGGCTCTGAGCATGATGGGCGTGCCGTGGGTGTCGTCGGCGCAGACATAATGGCAGGTGTTGCCGCGCATTTTCTGGAATCGCACCCAGATGTCCGTTTGGATGTATTCGACCAGATGCCCTAAGTGAATCGGGCCATTGGCATAGGGGAGGGCGCTGGTGACGAGAATCGTTCGATTGGTTGTCATGAGGCGAAAATCGAGGGTTTCTGTTGTGGCGGGATTATCCCATATTTCGTCGTGGCATTCAGAGCCGCCCAGTCGCGACGAAAATCCACGAGTCCTAATTTTCGCCGGTTTAAGAAGCGCCGGTCGTTAAGGCTTCCCGGGCAATTGTGTAGAATAGCGGCTTATTTGGCCCAAGATGCCGGAGATTTGAATGCCGCTGACTCAATCAGATATTGAGAATGCCCTTAAGACCGTGTTGGACCCCAATCTGGAGCTGGATCTGGTGTCCACTAAATCGGTCAAGAAAATCGAAGTGGAGGATTCCCGTGTTCGGGTGAAAGTGGCTCTCGGCTATCCGTCGGCCAGTTTTCACGCCGAGCTCAAAAGCCTGATCGAACAAAAGCTGCGTGCGGAAGCCGGCGCAACCGAGGTGACAGTCGAAATTGTCACCGAAATCGTTTCCCATTCAGTCCAGAAAAATCTGAAGCCGATGCCCGGCGTCAAAAATATCATTGCGGTCGCTTCGGGCAAGGGTGGCGTCGGCAAGTCCACGACCGCCGTGAATCTGGCGCTGGCTTTATCGGCGGAAGGCGCACGGGTGGGTATCTTGGACGCCGATATTTACGGGCCGAGTCAGCCGCTCATGCTGGGGATTTCGGGACGCCCGGAGACTGAAGAGGGAAAGCTGCTGATTCCGATGGTCGCCTATGGCGTTCAGTCCATGTCCATCGGTTACCTGATCGAGGAGGACGCGCCGATGATCTGGCGCGGCCCCATGGTGACCGGCGCCTTGCAGCAATTGCTCAAGGACACCAAGTGGGACAATCTGGATTATTTGATCATCGACTTGCCGCCCGGTACCGGCGACATTCAATTGACCCTGGCACAGCAGATCCCCGTATCCGGCGCGATCATCGTAACCACGCCTCAGGACATTGCCTTATTGGATGCCCAGAGAGGCCTCAAGATGTTCGAAAAAGTCGGTGTGCCGGTCTTGGGTATCGTCGAAAACATGAGCATTCATATCTGTTCGAATTGCGGCCATGCCGAGCCGATTTTCGGCGAAGGCGGCGGCGACAAGATGGCCCAGAAATACGGTGTGGAGCTGCTCGGTTCCCTGCCGCTCGATATCAGCATCCGGAAGAACGCGGACGGTGGTCATCCCACCGTAGTTGCCGAGCCGGACAGCAAGCCGGCGCAAATCTACAAGGACGTGGCTCGTAAAATGGCGGCCCGACTGGCCCTCAAAGCGAAGGATTACAGTGCGCGTTTCCCCACTATCACCATCGTTAACGACTAGCATGGGCATCAAATCAGACCGCTGGATCCGCCGCATGGCGGAGGAATATGGGATGATTGAGCCCTACGAGCCGCAGCAGGTGAGGGAGGTGCAGAATTCCCGCGTCATTTCCTATGGTACGTCGAGCTACGGCTACGACATCCGGTGCTCGAACGAATTCAAGATTTTTACCAATATCAACTCCGCGATCGTAGATCCGAAGAATTTTGACGAAAACAGCTTCGTCAATGTGACCTCGGATGTGTGCATCATCCCGCCCAATTCGTTCGCCTTGGCGAGGACTGTCGAATACTTCCGCATTCCGCGCGACGTGCTGACCATCTGCCTCGGAAAATCCACTTATGCCCGCTGCGGAATCATCGTTAACGTGACGCCTTTGGAGCCTGAGTGGGAGGGGCATGTGACCCTGGAGTTTTCCAATACTACGCCGCTGCCCGCCAAGATCTACGCCAACGAAGGGGTGGCCCAGGTGCTGTTTATCGGTGCCGACGAGATTTGCGAGGTGTCTTATAAGGACCGTGGCGGGAAATATCAGGGACAGACCGGCGTGACCCTGCCCAAGACATAAAGTTCGTGCACGTGCCGGTGGCTATTTTTCGAAGCAGAGTTTTTTGAGATTTATCGAGAGTAAGACTTATGGCCGACGTGTCCGCATTGTTCGCGGAAGCTCAAAACTACATTCCGGGCGGTGTGAATTCGCCGGTGCGCGCGTTTAAAGGGGTGGGCGGAACCCCTGTTTTCGTAGAACGTGCCGAAGGGCCTTATCTCTTCGGTGCGGACGGACGCCGCTACATCGACTACGTCGGGTCCTGGGGCCCCATGGTTGTCGGACATGCTCATCCTGAAGTCTTGAAAGCCGTGCACGATGCCGTGGATCAAGGCTTAAGCTATGGCGCTCCCACTCGAATCGAAACCTTGATGGCGAAAAAGCTGTGCGAGCTGGTGCCTTCGTTGGACATGGTGCGGATGGTGAATTCCGGTACTGAAGCGACCATGAGCGCCATTCGCCTCGCGCGCGGCTACACCGGTCGTGACAAGATCGTCAAGTTCGAAGGTTGCTATCACGGCCATTCGGATTCCCTGCTGGTCAAGGCGGGTTCCGGTGCGCTGACCCTGGGCGTACCGAGCTCGCCCGGCGTTCCGGCCGGTCTGGCCGAGCACACGCTGACCCTGCCGTTCAATGACGGGGATGCCATGCGCGAGGCGTTTTCGCGTTATGGCAGCGAGATTGCCTGCATCATCGTAGAACCCGTGGCTGGCAACATGAACTGTGTACCGCCCAAGCCAGGCTTCTTGGAGACCTTGCGAGAGGTTTGCAATGTCCACGGATCGGTATTGATCTTCGACGAAGTCATGACCGGATTCCGCGTTGCCCTAGGCGGAGCGCAGGCGCACTACGGCATGTCGCCCGATTTGACCACGCTCGGCAAAGTCATCGGGGGCGGCATGCCGGTCGGCGCCTTTGGCGGCCGGCGCGACATCATGGAAAAACTCGCCCCGCTCGGTCCTGTCTATCAGGCTGGAACCTTGTCCGGCAATCCCGTAGCGATGGCGGCGGGATTGAAGACTTTGGAACTGATTTCTGTTCCAGGCTTCTTCGATCGGCTGAGTGAAAAAACCCGCTATCTGGTCGAAGGCCTTCAGGAACGAGCTTTAAAGGCCGGAATTCCATTTGCGGCGAATTGGGTCGGCGGCATGTTCGGTCTCTTTTTCACCGAGGAGAGGGCTATCGGCAGCTTCGAACAAGTCATGGCCTGCGATCAGGAGCGCTTCAAGCGCTTTTTCCACGCCATGCTGGACGAGGGAATTTATCTCGCGCCATCTGCTTTCGAAGCCGGCTTTGTCTCGGCGGCCCATGATTTCGAGATCCTGGATCAAACCCTACAGGCGGCGGAGCGCGTCTTCAATCGACTTTGAGCTTTGAAACTGTTTACGCGTGGATTGCACTGCATCCCCACTATGCCGGTCTGACGGTCTTTTTAATCGCCATGGCCGAGTCCTTGGCGGTGGTAGGGTTGCTGGTTCCCGGCGTTGCCATGATGTTCGCCGCTGGAGCTCTCGTCGGCACTGGAGCGCTCGCATTCGCTCCAACCTGCGGCTACGCGATAGCCGGAGCGGTAGTTGGCGACGGGATAAGCTTCTGGCTGGGATGGCGCTACCGCGATCAATTGGTGTCCTTATGGCCCTTTACGCGTTATCCGGGAATGATCGACCGCGGCGTCGATTATTTCCACCGCTACGGAGGGCGAAGTGTGCTGTTTGGGCGCTTTGTCGGCCCGGTTCGAGCGGTGATTCCCTTGGTGGCGGGCATGCTGGCGATGCCGGCGCGGCGGTTCTTTTACATCAATGTGTTGTCCGCCATTCTCTGGGGGCCCGCTTATTTGGTGCCGGGCATGGCCTTCGGCGCGTCACTCGATCTAGCATCGAAAGTAACCGGACGCTTGGTTGGCCTATTGATCGCATTGTTGGCGGTCCTATGGTTCGGGGCTTGGTTGAGCAAGCATCTTTATCTTTACTTCCAGCCCCGAGCGCACCAGCTTATTCTCGCGACCTTCGACCTGAGTCGAGAACACCCGCTGCTGGGGCGTCTCACCGCTCCCCTCATCGATCCCGAGCAACGCGATTACGCGGGTCTATTCGTGTGGGCCGCTATTCTGGGCCTGTCGGCCCTGCTAGCCTGTTATCTGGTGCCGGCCGATGTGATTCCGGTGTCCCTAGAGGCCTGGCGAAATCCTTGGGCCGACTATGCGCTGATCGTGTTCGAGGAATTGGGCGGTAATTTAGCCGTGTCGGTTTTCTCGGCAGTCGTCCTCGGCTGGTTGTTGATCCGCAAGCAAAGCGTCGCCGGGGCGCATTTCCTGGGGGCGCTTGTTTTTTCATTAGCGTTCGGAACGGTTTGCCGTCTCGTTGAAGATAATCCGCTGATTGATAGCCATGTCCTGAACGGTGGCGCCGTGTACGGTTTCGCCGCCGTGCTGACGGTGGACAGTGCGACGCCGCGTTGGCGCTGGTTGATCTATTCCGCGGCGACCCTTCTGGTCACGGTTATCGCTTTTGCTCGCGTCTATGCCGACACGGGCGAATTTCTTGCGGTTTGCTTCACCTTAACGATCGTTCTGGTCTGGTTGGTCCTGCTGGGGGTGGCCTATCGGCGCCATCGACACAGCGATACACCGATCAGAGGCTTAACCTGGATAGGCATGGTTTCCTTGGCGGGTATCGGGGCATTCGTTTGGTATAGCCACTCGCTGGAAGAGTTTTTCTACCGGCGGCCGCTGCTTAGCGTGGACGAGCATCAATGGCTCGAGCAGGGTTGGCGGTTTTTACCCTCTTATCGAGTAGAAACAATTGGTCGACCCGAACAGCCGCTAAATATTCAATGGGCGTCCTCGATCGATGCTATCCGTTCGGATTTGGTTAAACTTGGTTGGCAAGAGCCGAAGCCCTTAAATCTTTCCCAGGCGCTGCACCTTCTGAATCCTCAGACCGAAATGTCGAACTTGCCGGTGCTGCCGCATTTCAACCAAACCGATGTGGATGTCCTTCGTATGATTAAGGCGACTCCCGAAGGGCGATGGCTGATCGTCCGCTTCTGGCCCAGTGGGCAACAGTTGCAGGAAGGAGCGATTCCGATCTGGTTGGGGAGTATCGCGTTCTTGGAGGAGCGTAGTCTTTTCGGCGTCCTGAAGTTCTCCGAAGAGGCCAGCAACGGCTTGGAAGCCCTCACGACATTCATCAATGATCTTCGGTCGCGTCGCCCGTTCTCGCTGAGGACGACGGAGAACGATCAGATGGTTGTGCTGATTGCCTCGTAACTCCCGATGAACCATTCTTTTTCCGGATAACACTCCGATGGATAAAACGTATTGGATGGCGGATCTGGGTCATGCTTCGCCTTTTTCCGCTCTGGCCGTCGGCATATTTTTGGGCCTCGCCGTTGGATGGCTGATAGCGTCCTTGCGTCACAGAGGACATCATCCGGAATTATGCCGGCGATCGGCTGAGGAGCAGGCGGAGAAAATTGCTGAATTGGCAAAGGAGCTGGCTGATCGCCAAGATCGAGTCTCTTCGTTGAGCACACGGCTGGCAGTCGCTGAGGAAAAAGCGGGACGCATCCCGCTACTGGAAAGCAAGCTGGCCGAAACAAACCAGCAGCTCGAAGCCGTGCGGACCGAGGCCGCGGAACTCAGAATGCGTCTGGAAAACGAGCGGCAGAATACAGAAGAAAAGCTGGCTCTGCTTCGTAACGCGGAGGTTCAATTGTTCGCGCAGTTCGAAAATCTCGCGCAGAAGATTCTTGAAGAAAAGACCCAGAAATTCACCGAGCAGAATAAGAGTCAACTCGACGGAGTTTTAAACCCGTTTCGCGAACAACTCGGCGATTTCCGAAAGAAGGTGGACGAAATGCACCTCCACGACGCCAAGGACAGGGCATCACTGCGGCAGGAGATCGAGAATCTCCGCCAGCAGACCCAGCGCATCAACCAAGAGGCGGTTAATCTAACCCGAGCGCTGAAAGGCGACAAGAAACTGCAAGGAGCTTGGGGCGAGTTGATCCTTGAACGGGTATTGGAGCAGTCCGGTTTGCGCAAGGGCATCGAGTATGAGACTCAAGGCGGTTACCGCGACGGCGACAATCGCTTATTTCGGCCCGATGTCATCGTGCATCTGCCCGAGGGGAAAGACATCATTATCGATTCGAAGGTCTCGTTGGTCGCTTACGACCGTTGCTGTTCTCTGGACGAGGGGCCGGAGCGGGAACTGGCGGTGCGCGAGCATGTTCAGGCCGTGCGCAACCATATCAACACCTTGGCGCAGAAAGATTATTCCGGTTTGAATGGTCTTCGCTCGCTGGATTTTATCCTGCTGTTCATGCCGATCGAATCGGCCTTCATGCTGGCTTTCCAGTACGATGACAAGCTGTTTTCGGATGCGTTCGCCAGCAATATCGTGGTGGTGACACCGACTACGCTCTTGGCCACTTTGCGCACCATTGAAAACATCTGGCGCTACGAGCGTCGCAACGAAAATGCGAGATTGATCGCTGATAAGGCGGGCTCGATTTACGACAAATTACGCGGATTCGTGGATGATCTGGAAAAATTGGGCACCCAGCTCAGCAGCGTCCACAAAACCTATGACGACGCGATGAACAAACTGACCCGCGGGCGCGGCAACTTGATTCGTCAGGCAGAAAGTTTCGTCGAGCTGGGTGCAAAAGTGAATAAACGGCTTCCGAAAAGTATTTTGGAAAAAGTCGATCTGGACGTCGAAGACGACATGTACGCCGCACTAAAGCTGGATCTCCCGGCCATCGGGGAAACAAGCGAATTGACCAAAGGATAATTGTGCGGCTTGTTTTGAGCTGAACGGCTTGGATCGGCTTGAAGGAGAGACTCTTCTTGCTCCTTCAGCGCTTCATCATGTCGAAGAACTCGGCGTTAGTCTTGGTGTCCTTCAGTTTGCCCAGCAGGAATTCGCTGGCTGCCATTTCGTCCATCGGTTGCAGGATTTTTCGCAGAATCCAGCATTTTTGCAGTTCGTCCGCCGGGACGATGTATTCCTCTCGGCGGGTGCCGGAGCGGTTAATGTTGATGGCCGGATAGACGCGTTTCTCGGCGATTTTCCGCTCGAGATGCAATTCCATGTTGCCGGTGCCCTTGAATTCTTCGTAAATCACCTCGTCCATGCGCGACCCGGTATCAATCAGCGCGGTGGCGATGATCGTCAGGCTGCCGCCTTCCTCGATGTTGCGTGCGGCACCGAAAAAGCGCTTGGGGCGCTCCAGGGCATTGGCGTCCACGCCACCGGTCAGTACCTTGCCGGAGGATGGAATCACCGTGTTGTAAGCTCGGGCGAGGCGGGTGATGGAGTCGAGCAGAATGACGACATCACGTTTGTGTTCGACCAAGCGCTTGGCTTTCTCGAGGACCATTTCCGCTACTTGCACGTGGCGCGCCGGCGGTTCGTCGAAGGTGCTGGAGACCACCTCGCCCTTGACGCTGCGCTGCATCTCGGTAACTTCTTCCGGCCGTTCGTCGATCAGCAGGACGATCAAATAACATTCAGGATTCTTTTCGGCGACCGAATGAGCGATATTCTGGAGGATCATGGTTTTGCCCGCCTTCGGCGGAGACACGATCAAACCGCGCTGGCCTTTGCCGATAGGCGCGACCAGATCGATGACCCGGGCGGTCAAATCCTCCGTGGTTCCGTTACCGATTTCCAGCTGCAGGCGTTCGACGGGAAACAGGGGAGTGAGGTTCGAGAATAAGATCTTGTGCTTAGCGTTTTCCGGCGGCTCATAGTTGATTTGCTCAACCTTGAGCATGGCGAAGTAGCGTTCGTTGTCCTTGGGCGGCCGAATTTTTCCGGAAATCGTGTCTCCAGTGCGTAAGCTAAATCGACGAATCTGACTGGGCGAAACGTAAATATCATCGGGTCCCGCCAAAAAGGAGCTGTCGGCGGATCTTAGAAAGCCGAAACCGTCGCTCAGAATTTCCAGCACGCCGTCACCGTAGATGTCTTCTCCGCTTTTGGCTTGTTTTTTCAGGATCGAGAAGATCAAATCCTGCTTGCGCGTTCGAGCCACACCTTCGATATCGAGCGATTCAGCGATTTCAATGAGTTCGGAAACGGGTTTGCGTTTAAGATCGGTCAGATTCATAGACGTTAGTGAAGAGCAGAAATAAATGATCTAAGAATTGCGCCCGTATGAGAGACGAGCTTGGAGAGAACGGCCGGAAGTGGCCCGGTTAAGAGGACGACGTATAGACTTCTACCAAACTTAGCACAGGCGTGCGAGGTCGTCTAGTCAGGACTGACCCGCACATGCCGGGTGCTCAAATATTGGCGTCAAGGAATGCTGCCAATTGAGACTTGGCTAAGGCTCCCACCTTAGTGGCTTCCACTTCGCCATTCTTGAACAGAATCAGCGTCGGAATTCCGCGCACGCCATATCGTTGGGGCGTTGCGGGATTGTCGTCGATATTGAGCTTGGCGACCGTCAGCTTACCTTCATAATCCCCGGCAACTTCCTCCAGAATGGGCGCGATCATCTTACAGGGACCGCACCATTCTGCCCAGAAATCGACCAACACAGGGCCGCTTGCCTTGAGGACTTTGTCCTCGAATTCGGCATCGGTAACTTGAAGTATGCGTTCGCTCACAATGAACTCCTCACGGTTTTAACGGGGAAACTTGAAGGGACTGGGGCGCCAACGGCCAGTACGAATTGGAATGGTGCAGCTTTCCCTTGCGTGCGTCCATTTCAGCTTAAACGGAAAACAATTTCAAGCCCTGTAGATCCGTATGTAAATACGGTTACGGGCGTGACACGCAGGTTCGCTTATCGGCATGGATGAATGACCACTCAACGCTCCGACTTCGCGAGCTGGAATAGCATCATCGATCTCAGCCTGTTGGCATGAGTTCGCGGAAGTCGTCGATGGCGTCAAATTCGACGATGTCCTTTGCGGGCAGGCAGCTATCGGGCTTTTTCACGGCAACCAAATGCCGGATGCCGAACTGCCGGGCAGCGCGCAATACCGCTAGACTGTCGTCGACCAGCAGCGTCTGTTCCGGCGAAAAGGGCTCTATGGCGCTGAGCGTTCGCCAAAAGCCGGGATTTTCCTTCGGAAACCCTAAGGCATGCGAAGAGAAGATTTCGTCAAAAAAAGTGTGAAGACAAGTGCGCTCCATTTTTAGACCCAGGCTTTTCGGATGTGCGTTGGTCACCAGAACCAAACGCTTCTTGGCTTTGCGCACAGCCTCGAGGAAATCGGTCACATGGGGCAGTACCACTATCAATCCCGCAATTTCCGCCTTTAAGCCAATGATGTCCAGGCTCAACTGATCGCTCCAATAATCCAGACAGTACCACTCGAGGCGTCCTTCGGTTTCCTTGAACCGTGGCACCAATTCCGCCTTGGCCTCCGCGAGTGAGAGCCCATGCCGTTCGGCATAACGCAATGGAATGAATTCGAGCCAAAAGTGGTTATCGAAATTCAGGTCAAGCAACGTGCCGTCCATATCGAGAAATACGCTGCTGATGCTTCGCCAATCAATCATGGGTTAATATTTCACTAGTAGCCTCCAAGTATTATCCTCGATTCCCCGATTCAGCGTATCCAGTGAGTAGCTGCGGATTTCAAGCTATGCCCCTTAGAAAAGAACCATCCCGCTTTCTCGAGTCCATAATCGCACTGGCTAAGAGGGCCGGGGGGTATGTTCTCGAAATTTATCAATCGGATTTCCGTGTGGGTGTAAAGGAAGACAGTTCGCCACTCACAGCGGCAGATCTTGCCTCCCATCACTGTCTGGTCGAAGGTTTGGCGGCTCTGCGGCCTGCCTATCCGATCATTTCGGAAGAATCCAAACGTTTGCCGTTCGAGGAGCGATGCGAGTGGGAAACCTTTTGGCTGATCGATCCGCTGGATGGTACCAAGGAATTTATCAAACGAAACGGGGAGTTCACCGTCAACGTGGCACTGATTCATCGTCACCAACCGGTGCTCGGTGTAGTGTATGCGCCGGCGAAAGATCTTTGCTATTTTGCGTCCGAGGGGTGTGGCGCTTACAAACAGATCGACGATTTGCCGCCTCAAAACATCAATGTCACGGCGAGTGCTCACCATCCGTTGAAGGTGGTCGGGAGCCGTTCGCACCAGACCGAAGGTTTGGCGATCTATCTGAACCGATTGGGCGAGTATCAGCTCATGTCGATCGGCAGTTCGTTGAAGCTTTGCTGGGTCGCGGAAGGCGCGGCGGATCTCTATCCTCGTATCGGTCCGACCTCGGAATGGGACACCGCAGCGGCGCATTGCATTGTAAAGGAAGCCGGCGGCGAGGTGACCGACTTGAGCGGACAGCCGTTGCGCTACAACACCAAGTCATCATTGCTCAATCCTTATTTTCTCGTGTTTGGCGATAAATCCAGAAATTGGTGCGGTTACGCGGAGGGCATAGAGGGTTGACGCGCCCCCGCTTGCTCGAATGCCCAAGTGCGGGTAAACGGCAATTGATCAAGTATTTTCTAAGTTCTTCATCGTAAGGAAGAGAGTTTTAGGAGGCGCTTAGACTTCATTCCGGAATCGCACGCACGCCATCCGCCGCGGCTTGACGGGATATGTGAATCCGAGTACCGTTATCGGCTATTTTTATTTTGTTGTCTCGGCTGAAGCGGGCGTTTTCGAAACGCCTGATTCTTTTTTAGGGGTGTTATAACCGTGGAGCTCAGCGGCGCGGAAATCCTAGTCCAAAGTCTTAAGGACGAAGGAGTTGAATATATTTTCGGCTACCCCGGCGGGGCCGTATTGCATATTTACGATGCTCTGTTCAAGCAGGACGACGTGAAGCACATCCTGGTGCGCCACGAACAGGGCGCGACCCATGCCGCGGATGGTTATGCGCGCTCGACAGGCAAGCCCGGCGTGGTGTTGGTGACCTCCGGTCCAGGCGCTACCAATGCGGTGACCGGTATCGCGACAGCCTACATGGATTCGATTCCGATGGTGATCATCACCGGCCAGGTGCCTTTGCCGGTCATCGGCAGCGACGCCTTCCAGGAATGCGACACCATAGGCATTACCCGGCCCTGCGTAAAGCACAACTTTCTGGTAAAGGATGTGCACAAGCTGGCGGAAACCATCAAGAAGGCGTTTTACATCGCCACCACCGGTCGGCCTGGTCCCGTGGTCGTTGATATTCCGAAGGATGTTACCGATCCCAATATCAAGATTCCTTACGAGTATCCGAGCTCGGTATCGATCCGCTCCTATAACCCCCAAGTCAAGGGGCATCGGTGGCAGATCAAGAAAGCGGTCGACCTCTTACTCTCCGCCAGGCGCCCGATGATCTATTCGGGAGGCGGCGTCATATTGGGCAATGCGTCCGAACAGCTGAAGGACATCACCCGCATGCTCGGATATCCCATTACCAGCACTTTGATGGGACTGGGAGCCTATCCGGCCACCGACCGGCAGTTTCTGGGTATGCTGGGCATGCACGGAACTTATGAAGCGAATATGGCCATGCACGGATGCGATGTACTGTTCGCCGTCGGTGCGCGGTTCGACGACCGGGTAACCGGTAAGCTCGGCCAGTTTTGCCCGCATGCGAAGATTATTCACATCGATATAGATCCCGCTTCCATCTCCAAAACGGTGCGTGTCGACGTTCCCATTGTCGGTGAAGTCGGCCCGGTTCTCGACGACATGATCGAGATGCTGCGGACCAGCGAGAAGCGGGCCGATGAGGACGCTCTTACCGCATGGTGGGATCAAATCGCGCGCTGGCGATCCTTGGACTGCTTGCGTTACGACCGAAATAGTCCGCTGATCAAACCGCAATATGTTATCGAGCAGTTGTACGAAGCTACCAACGGCGATGCATTCGTTACGTCCGACGTTGGGCAGCACCAGATGTGGACGGCCCAGTTCTACAAATTCGACAAGCCGCGCCGCTGGATCAACTCGGGTGGGCTAGGCACCATGGGGTTCGGTCTGCCAGCGGCCATCGGTGTCAAGTTGGCGCACCCCGATGCGGATGTGGCGTGCGTGACCGGCGAGGCGAGCATTCAGATGTGCATCCAGGAGTTGGCGACGGCTCTGCAATACCGCACGCCCATCAAAATCGTGAATCTCAATAACGGTTACATGGGCATGGTTCGCCAATGGCAGGAATTTACCTACGAAAGCCGCTACTCCCACTCGTACTTGGAGACCATTCCCGATTTCGTCAAGCTGGCGGAGGCCTATGGTCACGTCGGCATGCACATCGAAAAGCCGGCTGACGTACGTCCGGCACTGGAGGAGGCGCTCAAGCTGAAGGACCGGACCGTGTTCATGAATTTCCTGACCGACCCGACCGAGAACGTTTATCCTATGATCGAGGCCGGTAAGGCCCATCATGAAATGCGTCTTGCTCCCGGTGTGACCGTCGAAAGGGAGCTTGCCTGATGCGCCATATCATTTCCATCCTGATGGAGAACGAATCGGGTGCGCTGTCCCGGGTCGCAGGGCTTTTTTCCGCACGCGGATACAACATCGAGTCGTTGACCGTGGCGCCCACCGAGGATGCGTCGTTGTCGCGAATGACCCTGGTTACCACTGGCAGCGACGAGATCATCGAGCAGATCACCAAGCAGCTCAACAAGCTGATCGATGTGGTCAAGCTCGTCGATATTTCCGAATCTTCCCACATCGAGCGCGAATTGATGATGGTGAAGGTGCGTGCCGTCGACAGGGCACGGGAAGAAATTATTCGGCTGGCCGATATCTTTCGCGGAAGAATCATCGATGTTACGCCGGTGAGCTATGTCATCGAAATAACTGGCGAAAAGTCCAAGCTGGACGCGTTTCTCCAGACGCTCGATCAGGAGTCGATCATTGAAGTCGTGCGCTCCGGCACAACGGGCATTCTGCGCGGTGATCGCGGACTTCACGTCTAGTTACTGTTGATCGACGAATTAATCAGCTAAAACGATAAATCACGAGGACCATTCATGCAGGTTTATTACGATAAAGATGCCGATCTTTCGATTATTCGGAATAAAAAGGTCGCCATTGTCGGCTATGGCTCGCAAGGCCATGCCCACGCCAACAACCTGAAAGATTCAGGCGTTTCGGTAATCGTCGCGTTGCGCCCGGGTTCGGCTTCCGCGGTGAAAGCCGAGAACGCAGGCCTCACCGTCATGTCGGTGGAAGAGGCCGTGAAGCAGGCGGACGTCATCATGGTGCTGGCTCCGGACGAACACCAGGCGAAACTCTATTCCGAGCAGATCGAGCCGAACATCAAGCAAGGCGCGGCTTTGGCGTTCGCCCACGGATTCAATATCCATTTCGAGCAGATTCAGCCGCGGGCCGATTTGGACGTGATCATGATCGCGCCGAAAGGCCCAGGCCATCTGGTGCGTTCGACGTACACTCAGGGCGGCGGCGTGCCGTCCCTGATCGCGGTTTATCAGAACGCTTCGGGACAGGCCAAAGAAATCGCCTTGTCCTACGCCTCGGCGAACGGCGGCGGACGCGCGGGCATCATCGAGACCACGTTCCGCGAAGAAACCGAAACCGACCTGTTCGGTGAGCAGGCTGTGCTGTGCGGTGGCGCGACGGCTCTCGTGCAGGCCGGGTTCGAAACCTTGGTGGAAGCCGGCTACGCCCCCGAGATGGCTTACTTCGAGTGCTTGCACGAGTTGAAGCTGATCGTTGATCTGATGTATGAAGGCGGCATCGCCAACATGCGCTATTCCATCTCCAATACCGCCGAATACGGCGACCTGACCCGCGGTCCGCGCGTCGTCACCGAGGAAACGAAAAAGGAGATGAAGAAGATTCTCGGCGAAATTCAGCGCGGCGAATTTGCCCGCGAATTCATCCTGGAGAATCAGGCCGGTTGCGCCACGCTGAAGGCCAAGCGGCGTCTGGGGCGCGAGCACCAGATCGAACAGGTCGGTGCGAAGCTGCGCGACATGATGCCTTGGATCAAAGCCAACAAAATCGTCGACAAAAGCAAGAACTAAGTCTTGCCTTCGTCCGAGTGCGAGCCGAGCGGCTTGCGCTCGGCTCGGCGAATTGGCGGCGGGATATGCTAAGCTAGCCCGCATGATCGGTTGATTCAACTTGAAGCGGGACTATGGAAGAACAAATCCCCCCTGCGAGGCGGCGGCGCGGCGTTTATCTCTTGCCGAACTTGTTCACGACGGCAGCGCTTTTCGCCGGTTTCTACGCCATTACCGCCGCGTTCAACGGTCGCTTCGAAGTGGCTGCCGTGGCCATCTTCATCGCCATGATTCTGGACGGTCTCGACGGACGCGTGGCGCGCCTGACCAATACGCAAAGCGCCTTCGGGGCCGAATACGACAGCATGGCCGACATGATTTCATTCGGTGCGGCTCCCGCTTTGGTTGCATATATCTGGTCTCTGACTACCTTGGGCAAGATCGGATGGGTCGCCGCTTTTGTGCATGCCGCCGGCGCGGCTCTTCGCTTGGCACGCTTCAATACTCAGATCGCGACCGCCGATAAGCGGTATTTTCAAGGCTTGCCGAGTCCATCCGCTGCCGCGATTTTGGCCGGTTTTGTTTGGTTCGGCGAAACCTACGGTTTGACCGGCGAATCCATGCGTTATGTTTCACTCGGATTGGCCTTGATGACTGGGCTCCTGATGGTCAGCAATTTCCGTTATTACAGCTTCAAGGATGTGGACCTCCGCGGACGGGTACCGTTCATGTGGGCTATCCTCGTGATGCTGGTGTTCGCCTTCATTTTCACCAACCCGCCCTTGATGCTGTTTCTGATATTTACGGCTTACGCCGTTTCGGGACCGGTGCTGACCTTGGTTGGGCGGCGTAAAATGCGGAGCGAGCGCCGAACCTGACACCTAACTCGGGACGGGGAGTCTCTGCTGACGGCTTCAGGCTTCCATTGAATAACAGGTAAGCGTTTCCCATTGCGGCTGTGGTACTTGTGCGATGGCCGGATGAGTAATATAGTTGCCCAAAAGGCAGTTTTGAACCCATGCATCCAATCGCCATTCCACAATGCCGTAAGTCCGGCCGAATCATCGGCCTCGCCGGCGTTGTTTGCCGCTCTGAATTCCTCGACCTTCTGCGTCTTCGCCTCCTGCCCTGAGGGGCAGTAGACTTGACGCATTCCAAAATCCTAAGCGCGAATATAACTGTAGGCCCTCTTAAAGAGAGGTCACGAGAGATAAACGGGGTTTTATCATGAGCGACAAACTCATTATTTTTGACACGACGTTGCGGGATGGCGAGCAAAGTCCCGGGGCTTCCATGACGCGAGACGAGAAGGTACGCATCGCCAAAGCACTGGAGCGCCTGCGGGTGGACGTGATCGAGGCCGGTTTTCCGGCGGCGAGTCCTGGCGATTTCGAATCGGTGCAAGCCGTGGCCCGGGCGGTGAAAGAAAGCACCGTATGCGGTTTGGCGCGGGCTTTGGAGAAAGATATCGACCGGGCGGGCGAGGCGCTTAAGGAGGCCAATCGGGCGCGTATCCACACGTTTATCGCGACTTCGCCGATTCATATGCAAAGAAAGCTGCGCATGGAGCCGGATCAGGTGATCGAGTATGCGGTCAAGGCCGTAAAAAGGGCGCGGCAGTATACGGACGACGTAGAGTTTTCGCCGGAAGACGCCGGACGCTCGGAAGAAGATTTTCTGTGTCGAATACTCGAGGCGGTGATCGACGCAGGCGCGAAAACCTTGAATATTCCCGATACCGTCGGCTATAGCGTGCCGGAGCAATTCGGCGCCACCATCCGGCGTTTGAGAGAACGTATTCCCAACTCCGATAAAGCCATCTTTTCGGTGCACTGCCATAACGATCTCGGTTTGGCGGTGGCCAATTCATTGTCCGCCGTCATGAACGGCGCGCGGCAGGTCGAATGTACGATCAACGGCTTGGGCGAACGGGCCGGCAATGCCGCGCTGGAGGAGATCGTCATGGCGGTCAAGACCCGCAAGGACGTGTTTCCCTGCCGGGTCGAGATCGACACCCGCGAAATCGTGGCGTGCTCCAAACTCGTCTCGAATATCACCGGCTTTCCGGTGCAGCCCAACAAGGCCATCGTCGGAGCCAACGCGTTTGCGCATGAGTCCGGCATTCATCAGGACGGCGTCCTGAAGAGCCGTGAGACTTATGAAATCATGAGCGCGGAGGACGTCGGCTGGATCGCCAACCGGATGGTGCTGGGTAAGCATTCCGGACGAAACGCATTTCGGACGCGCATGCAGGAGCTGGGGATCGACTTTGGAGCCGAGGTGGAATTGAACGATGCGTTCCAACGTTTCAAGGATTTAGCCGACAAAAAACACGAAATTTTCGATGAAGACCTTCAGGCCTTGATTACCGAAGCTGGCGTCGAGGCGGAGGACGAACGCGTTAAACTGGTTGCGCTCAAAGTATGCTCGGAAACGGGCGAGGTGCCTTGCGCACGCGTGACCCTAAAGGTCGAAAATGAGGAAATGAATGGCACCGCTCATGGCAGCGGCGCTGTCGACGCGAGCTTTAAAGCCATCGAATCCCTGGTTCATACCGATTCCACTTTGTCGTTGTATTCGGTAAATAACATCACCACGGGTACGGATGCCCAGGGTGAAGTGACGGTTCGTCTCGAAAAGGGCGGGCGTATCGTTAACGGCCAAGGCGCGGATACCGATATCGTGATCGCTTCGGCCAAGGCTTACATCAACGCGGTCAACAAACTGCTGGCGCCTCGGCAACGCATGCACCCTCAAGTGGCGGGAGACGTTTGAGGATGTCCGAGCTTCGCGAAGAGGCGGTTTAACAGCCGTTCCGATTTTTCACTATGCCACTCGACGAGCGACGACAGGAGTATCTCCGTGCGATGGGAGTCCAAGTCTGGGTACCTCGGCGGCGCATCCCAATCGAGGCTGCTGAAAACCCGGACCACGTTACCGTCATGCCGAATGACTTGCATGAGGATGTAAGCACGGTGGACGCACCGTTGACCCGCACTGCGGCTTCGACTTGTCCGCTTAGCTGGGAAGATTTGGAAGCCCAAGTAGCGGGCTGTACCGCCTGCCCGTTGCATCAGGGTCGCACCCATACCGTTTTCGGCGTCGGCAATCGCGAAGCCGAATGGATGGTGATTGGGGAAGCACCGGGAGAACAGGAAGATCTGCAGGGTGAACCGTTTGTAGGACGGGCCGGACAGCTGCTCAACGAGATGATTCGGGCGGTCGGTTTTAAACGGGAAGCCGTTTACATCGCCAATGTGGTCAAATGCCGTCCGCCCAAGAATCGCGACCCGGCTGCGGAGGAAGCCGCGGCCTGCGAGGGGTATCTGAAAGGACAATTGGCATTGGTGAAGCCCAAGATTATTTTGGCCGTAGGGCGCATTGCCGCGCAGAACTTATTAAAAACCGCCACGCCTATCGGTAAACTACGCGGCCAGGTGCATTACTACGACCAGATTCCGCTGGTGGTGACTTACCATCCCGCTTACCTGCTACGCTCGCAAACGGAAAAGCGCAGGGCTTGGGAAGATCTCAAACTAGCCATGTGGACTTTTCGACAACAAAATACATAAGACGTCCGCTATGTTCGATTTGTTCGAGCGCATCAGGAAGTTCATCAGTTATGATGCCGAAACCGAGTTTTATTACCGACACTTTCCCAGCCTCGTGAAGAATGCCGAACTGATCATTCGTCCGATGCGGCGGTCCGACCTGAAAATGGTGGCTGCTATCGAGCAAAGTGCATACGAATTTCCCTGGGAGCCGGGCACTTTCCGGGACTGCTATACCGTAGGGTATTGCTGTTGGGTGGGCGAAAGGGCCGGTCAGGTTGTGAGCTACGGCATCGCGTCGGTCGGGGCGGGGGAATCCCACGTGCTCAATCTCTGCGTTTCACCGCAAAACCAGGGCCGGGGCTATGGGCGATTGATGCTGGAAAAGCTCATGTCTGTCGCCAGAGAACACAAGGCCGAAACGATTTTCCTCGAAGTGCGTCCGTCCAACAAACCCGCCATCAAACTTTATCACCAGCTGGGCTTTAACGAGATCGGCACCCGCAAAGGCTATTATCCGGCGCGAATCGGCCGGGAAGATGCCTTGGTTATGGCCCGCATGCTGTAATCTTCCGCCCGAGACGTTTCTTTTTCGCAGCTCAGGACCGACGACGGCTATTCCGGTCCAGAAAATTCTGCCGGGTCTCTGATGACTTCGAATCGACCGAATTTAAGCAGTATCGTCGGTAACAGCATCAGGTTAAGTATCGTAGAGGATACCAGGCCGCCAATAATGATTGCGGCCATCGGCCCCATGATTTCTCGGCCAGGATTGTCGCTGTTGACGGCAATGGGCAGCATTGCAAGCGCGGTGACCAGCGCCGTCATCAAGATCGAAGGGAGTCGCTCCTGCGCTCCCTGAATTGCCGTTTCCAGATTCCACGGCCGTTTTTCCTGCTCCACCAGGTGCCGATAATGGGAAATCAGCATGATCGCGTTGCGTACGGTAATTCCGAACAGGGTAACAAACCCTATCATTGACCCGACCGAGAGCGTGCTGCCTGTCAGGAGCGCCGCGGCAACACCCCCCGCCAAGGAAAAAGGAAGGTTGATCAAGGTCAATAGTGTGTGGCGCACACTGCCGATGGCCAAAAGAATTAACAGCATGACGCCGATGCTCGAGAGCAGCGCATGGAGCGTCAGCTCCCAGCGCGCTTTACCTTGCTCGACGGCGGCTCCCGTGAATTCGGGATAGATTTCCGGTGGAAACTCGATGGAGGCGCGCGTTCGTTGGCGAAGCTCTTCCATAAATGAACCCGGATCCCGCCCGGTCACGTTCGCCGTGACCGTCTGCACGCGCTGTCCGCCGCGATGAAGAATGTTGTAACGTCCGCCGACCTGTTGGATATCTGCGATTTGGCCCAATTCAACGACAAGGCCGTCCGGAGTGCGGAGCGGTATGTGCGCTACGGCCTCCGGGCGGCGCCGCAACTCCGGCGGCAGAATCACGGCTACGTTATAAGCTCGATTGTCCAAATAATAGGTACCTGCTATCCGACCTTGCAAAGCCGTTTGCAGGGCGTCGGCCGCTTCCAGCGGACGCAGGCCGTAGCTAGCGAGATAATCGAGCTTCAGCCGGACCTGCAACAGAGGTGTGCTGGGAGGCGATCGTAGCTGCACGTCGACCGCTCCGGGAATGTTTCGCATGAGATTCGCGATCTGACGCGCTTTCTGGTCGAGCCGGTCGAGATCCGAGCCGTACAGATTGACCACGACGGGGGCCGTATAACCGGAGATGGTTTCGTCGACTCGCTCGGTCAGAAAGGTATTCGCTTCGAACAGGATTCCCGGAAAATCATCCAAGATCCGTCTGAGACGGTTCAGTACCGATTGTTGCTCTTCGCCGGAAAGCGGTTTCAGCCGGACTTCATACTCGCTGTAGTGGCTGCCGTAAGTATCGGCGGCACGTTCGGCCCGGCCCGCCCATTGAGAGACCGATTCGACCTCCGGCATCTTAAGAAATTGTCGGGTCAGCAGCCCGCCGATTCTGAGTGATTCGGACAGCGACGTACCGGGGAGACTGGTGGTGTGGACGATGTAATGGCCCTCGCGAAGTTCGGGCAAGAATTCACCGCCGAAGTTCGGCAAGGCCGCAAATCCAAGACCGCAGATCGCCGCGCTGATCCACATCGCGGCTTTTGGCCGTTCTGCAATGGCTCTCAGCAAGACGGCGTATTTGGGTTGAAGCCGCCGAATTAACGGCGGGAGCTTATCGGCCTTGCTGTTTTCCAAGAGAACATAGCAGAGCGTGGGCGTCACGGTCAGCGCTACGAGGAGAGACATGAGAATCGCGGTGATATAAGCGTAACCGAGCGGGGCGAATAAGCGGCCGGCAACGCCGCCGACCGTTAAGAGAGGCAAAAACACTAGCGCAACAATGAAGCTGGCGTAGACCACGGAGCTGCGCACCTCCATGGAGGCCTCGTAGACAATGCGGAACGTCGGGCGCGGGTTCGGACTTAGACGGTTTTCCCGGAGGCGGCGGAAGATGTTCTCGGTATCGATAATGGCATCGTCCACTACTTCGCCTAGGGCGATGGCAAGTCCGCCGAGGATCATAATATTCAGATTGATGCCCAGGTTAAGCAGCGTCACCACGGCAGCCATCAGCGAGAGCGGAATGGCGATAGCAGAGATAAATGCGGTACGGAAATCGAACAGAAAAGCGTAGAGCACCAGGACGACCAGAAAGCCGCCCACCAGCAAGTGCCCGGCAAGATTCTGCAGGGAGCGTTCGATGTAATCTGCCGGTCGGAATAGATGGGGGTAGAAATCGATAGCCTGCTTGGCGAAAAGCTGCTCGAATTCCTGCAGCACGCTTTCGACGCTTCGCGAGACGCTCAGCGTATTGGCGCCGTACTGCCCGATTACCATCATGACGATGGCGGGTTTTCCGCCGATAGCCGCGGCGCCGATAGGGGGGCGAGGCGCCGTAGTGACAGTCGCCACATCCGCCAGCGTGATGTTCGCGCCGTCCCTACGCAGCAGCACGACTTGCTTCAGCATCTCCTCGGCGGTCGGAAGACCGACGATGTTCAAACTAATCCGCTGGTTGTCGTTTTCCACGAACCCGGCTCCGGGCATGCCGGTTGCCCGACGAGCCGCGAGCACGACATCCTCTGTGGCCAATCCGTAACGGCGCAGCCTGTCCGGGTTAACCTGAATCTGCAGTTGCCTGATTTCGCCGCCGAATACGTTCACATCCGCAACGCCCGGTACGGCCAAAAGACGCGGTACGATCGTCCAGTCCACCAGATCACGAAGCTCCATGAGGCTGCGGGAAGGCGAGCTGAGCCCGATGGTGAGAACCGTTGCGGAAGACGATGAAAGCGGTACGGTCACCGGCGGTCCGGCGCCTATGGGCAGGTCGCCGGCGACCACGTTCAGGCGCTCGCCCACGAGTTGCCGATTGCGGTAGATATCCGTGCCTTCCTCGAAAACGGCCGTTACCACCGAAAGACCCTGAATCGATTCGGAGCGGATGCTATCCAGGCCGATCAATCCTGCCAGATGTTTTTCGATGCGGGATGTGACAAGCGTTTCCGTCTGTTCGGCCGCCAGGCCGGGCGCCTCGGTTTGGATGATGACGCGAGGCGCGGAAAACTCGGGAAAAATATCGAGGCTTGCCTGACCGAGATGGAGTGCGCCGTAAATCAGCAGCAAGAGGGCGAGCGCAATGACCACTCCGTGCTGACGCACGGAGAAGCGGACGATAGCAGACAGCATCAGTCGTCGTCCTTGTCCTCGTCCGGAATATCTCCCCGAAATTCTTCCGAGAGCAACATCTGTCCGCCGGTTACAACGATCTTGTCGCCGGCCGCAAAGCCCTGGTCGACGAACCAGAAATTGCCATGTTCGCGATAGACGGTGATCTCGGTGCGGATAAATGTTTGATCGTCCGACTGGCGATAAACCCAAGGTTTTCCGGCATGCCAAACGATGGCCGACGGCGGAATGGCGACCCCGGCGAGCGGTTCACCGGAAGTTGGCAACCAGGCATTGACTCGCATGCCGGCACGCAGTTGATTGCTTGGCGCGTGAAAGAAATAAGTCTCGCCTTGCACAAGATCGTCGGTTTTCGGAGCGGGAGAAATGAGTTCGGCCTGATGCGCCGCGTTTCGGTCGCTCTCCCGGGCAACGAACAGAGATCGCTGATCGGGGGGTAAGGATTGGCCGCTGGGCATGGCGATCAGGAGTAAAACCCGGCTACGACTCAAGAGATCCTGAAACAGCCGCGATTCGCCGTCGAACGCGAAATGGGTCAATTGATCGCCCCAAGATTGTTGGGCTTCATGTCGAATTTCCCGCATCAATCGCTGGGCCGCCTCGAGTTTGGCTCGATCGGACTGATATTGCGCCTCGGCCTGCGCCAGATCACGGCTGGCCACGATGTCCTCGCGGTGCAAGGTCATTAGGCGATTCCGGTTTTTTTGAGCCAATTCGACGGCGGCGTTTGCGATTTCGACGTCAGTGCTGGCCGATTGATAGCGAACGTGCAAAGCCAATAAAGGCTGAATGTCGACTACCTTGCCGTAAGCCGTTAGCTCCGGCTGAAAGGTCAGCGCGTTCAAAACCTCGATGGCCAGGCCGCCGGCTTTTTGTTGCTCCTCGGTCAGTCGGACGATCGCGGCTCGGCGGGAGTCCGGTTCGCTTTTTTGGCGCGGTGCCGATTGCCCAAGGCGCACGTTCGCGTCGTCGTCATCGGAGAACGCCGGAAAGGCAACAACGGTGGAAATCAGAACGGCCAGGAAGGTCGGACACAAGGTCGGCTTCATTGAAAAATTCGTAACTGCGCGGGTTTAAAGGCAAAAAACTATATTTCGAGGCCGCGAGACTATAACCCAGCCGATTCGCCAAACACAAATGATCGGGCCGAATACTCTGACGTACCGTTCTAGTTAGCTATCGTCTGTCAAAACGATTTGACACAGTGTCGACCGAAAACCAAAATGCAGTGTGGATGTGCTCCCGTCACGACCGGAGAGACTGTCCGCCGGACGATGCGTGCAACAGCGCATGTCCGAGTGCCTAAATTCCACACATTCCGTAGAACCATAAAAACAGGAAAAGCTAAATGAAACTCAAATATTCGCTGTCTGCTCTGGCATTGGCTGCTGCGACTGCGGCGGGTGCCGCGACCGTCGAAGACGATCCGGCTATCGCACGCACGGTCGAGCAAGTCAAGATGCTCGATGCCCTTTATAAAACCGCGGTTGTGTTGATTACCGAGCATTATGTGGAAAACCCTTCATCCATCTCGGCGGCAACGGCGTCGAAGCTGTTGTTTGCGGAAATGAAGAAAAATGGGTTTCATGAGGCTCGCCTCGTGGGGTTGACGGATCAACTGACCAATCCTGAGGAGAATACTCCGAAGGGGGATTTCGAAGAGACAGCCAAGCAAAAGCTGTTGTCCGGTGAAGAGTACTACAAGCGTGTGATCCAGGAGGGCGACAAGCGGTATCTTTACATGGCCACCGGAGTTCCGGTCGTGATGGAAAAATGTGTGATGTGTCACGCTAATTTTAAGGGTAAGACTGGTCCTGTCGGCGCATTGGCCTATAAAGTGCCGGTGATTGAATAACTTTTCATCGCTTTTTCCGAAGTAAAGAACACGGCCGAAGGCCGTGTTCTTTTTTGGGGATTTCTTTATTGCCCTGTCTTCAATCGGCAAGCTCAATGGACCGTTGCGGCGCTTCTCGTGGATCATTTATCCTGCAATGAATTGCTAGGGAGTCCGTCTATGTTCGATCCAGCGCGATACGGTTCGGTTTTCCAGCCCTTGTTAGCCGAAGAGCGATTGAACTCGCTCGGTCCAGGGACGCCGAACGCCAAGGTTTTTCCCTTGCTTCAGGCAATATCGCTTGAGCAAGCGTTTCTTCCTCATCCCGTCAGAGATGTCAGCATGGCGAAATGCTGTCTCGCCGGCTTGTGGCTCTATCACGACTATCTCGAAGAGAGCCATCGCATTAGTCAATCCGTCGCGACCTCTACGGGCAGCTATTGGCACGGCATCATGCACCGCCGCGAGCCGGATAGCTGGAACAGCAAATACTGGTTCGATCGAGTTGGGCGACATCCGGTTTTTCCGGATTTATGCGAGGCTGCGAAACGTCTCGCGGAGCAGGATTTACCGCTCCCCGAGACACGGTTCTTGTTGGAACAGCGACAATGGGACCCGCATCGGTTCATCGATCTTTGCGAAGTCAGCCGGACGGGAAAAAGCCGAGCCGAAAACCTGTGCCGAACGATTCAACTGCGGGAATGGCAGTTGCTGTTCGATTATTGCTATAGGCAGGCTATCGGGGCGTGATCGGCGCTGCCGTGAAGCATCCGGGTTGTCCGTCGGGCCTCATGCTACCCGCAGCACTTTCGCGCCACGAATCCGGTGCATTTTCAGATCGAGCAGCGCGCGATTGGCGTCTTCCAGTGCATATTCTTCGACTTCGGGGCGAATAGGGATTTCGGCGGCCAAGGCCAGAAAATCGCTAACGTCGCTTCGGGCGACGTTCGCCACGCTCTTGATTTCCTTCTCCATCCACAGATGGCTCGGATACTCCAGCCGGAGTAGATAGTCCTTGTCCACGTCCTCCTTGCGGATCGCATTAATGACCAGCCTTCCGCCGGGGGCAAGATGCCTGAGGGATTCGACCACAGGCTTCCAAACCGGCGTAGTATCGATAATGGCGTCCAGTTTCGCCGGAGGTTCATCGTCCGTGTCGCCGGCCCAGGCCGCACCCAATTCCAGGGCGAAGGCACGCTCCTCGGGATTTCTGGCAAACACGAATACCCTCGTGCTCGGATAGCGGTGGCGGACCATCATTAAGACCAGATGGGCCGATGCGCCGAATCCGGTAAGTCCCAAGCTTTCGCCATCTTTGAGTTCCGTCAATTTGAGCGAGCGGTAGCCGATCGCCCCGGCGCATAGCAAAGGCGCGGCTTCGACATCGGAGAACGTGTCGGGAATGGCAAATGCGAACGTCGCCGGCGCTGTCATGTATTCCGCATAGCCACCATGAGCATCGCGCCCGGTCGCTTTAAATCGCTCGCATAAGTTTTCGTTTCCTGCCCGGCAATAGGAACAGATTCCGCAGGCCGAATGAATCCAGGCGACGCCGACGCGATCGCCGACGGAAAAAACCGAAGCCGAACTTCCGAGTTCGTGCACCCGGCCGACGACCTGATGTCCCAGGATCACCGGAAGCTGCGGCGGCGGTGTGCGGCCTTCGATTTCGTCCAGTTCGGTATGGCAGACACCGCAGGCGGAGACTTTGATCAACAGCTCATCGGAACCGGGAACTGGTTTCGGCCATTCCGCTAAGGTCAGCGGCGCCGGATTTTCGGTCAGCTTGGAAATTCGCTCTAAGATCATCGCTTTCATGGCATCACTCCTGTGCGAAAGTCCCGCCAGCATCATCGACGCGGGTCATACTCGTTGAGATAGGTCGTAATGACGTAAGAAACCGGCCAGAACACGGTCTCGATAGCCGCGCTGAAAGGCAGCACCAGTCCCGCCGCCGCGCGTTCGCTGATGGTCGGCTCGGTGTGCATGTCGAAATCGTTTTTGAGCATCTCCCGATCGTCCGTTAGAAGGGCATATTGCAGACGGGTATCGTGGAACGCCATGGGCCTATCGGTTCCACTCAGGCTCAGCGAAGTACAGCTGGTTAACGTCATTATCGCCATCGAAGCGAGCAGCACCCGACTAAAAAGCGTGTTCATTTGGCCTCCGGTGTTGAGATTCACCCGTCGGATCAATTCTCCGGAGACTGCGCATGAAGATCAAAAAATAGTCAGGCGCGATGGCTGCTCTCGCCCCGCGAGATGCCGCCGGCGATGAGATGAGCGGTGCGCAAAGGTTCCGGCAGGCGGCCATGAACGGCATGCTTCCGGATTAGAGCCTCCGTTTCCCCGGCCGTTAAGCCGGCGCGTTGAACGTAAACCTCGGCGATCGGTTCCATCGGTCCGGCCCTTTCGATGAGCCGCCATTTCCGTTGTCCACCGGGAACGTGATTCAGCAAGGCGTCGCGGATCTTTTCGAGATTCGGAAGATGGCGGGCGATGGCAACGACCGGGCGATCGAGCGTTTCATGCAGCCGATGGATATCCACGACGTTGAACCCGGCGAAGGCGATGCCTTGAAGCAAAACGGCCTGAAGATGGGGATAGAAGCGAGAGCCTGCAATCAGTTGAGTCAATACTCGAGTCGAATTCCTTCCATCCCGGCGCACCTTTCCCGACAGGACACCGTCAAGACGATGACCCGCATAGAAGACGCCGACGATCATGACATCGCCTCGATGGCTTCGCTCGAAAGGCGCGTCGTCGAATCCGATGACGTGGGAAAAGCCAGGGGGTGCCATTGCATCTCGCAGTCGGGCGAAAAGGATTCCGAATTTCGGGATGCGGTACAACGCTTAACGGCCGCTCTTCGCTTCGCGCGCCCGTGAGACCAGTTGCCTTTCGAAGCTCAGGCCAGATCCGTCTCGTTGACGACCAAGTTGCGTCCGCTGTCTTTCGCTTTGTGGAGGCAGCGTTCCGCTCGTTGCATTAGATCCGACAGGGTGTCGCTCGGATGCATTTGCGCGACGCCGACGCTGATTTTCACCGGGATGGCTTTGCCGTTGTAGCGCAGCGGAATCCGGTCCAGCAAGGCACGGAGACGGTCGAGAGCAAATGTGGCCCCCGATGCGTTGCCGCCTGGGAAAACAACGACGAATTCCTCATCGCCAACGCGAGCGAAGATGTCCTGTAGCCTCAAGAGTCCGCGAGCCGCCGTGGCCAAATGTATCAGTGCTTGGTCACCGGCATCACGGCCATAGGTGTCATTGATCTGACCGAGCAAATCGATATCGACCATGCCGATCGACAGCTGATCTTTTTGGCGTCGGCTTCGCGTGAATTCGCGAGTCAGGATGATATCGAGCCCGCGCCGGTTCAACACGCCGGTCAGCGGATCGATTCGCATCAAGCTTCGGCTTTCCTTTATTTCATCCTGTATGCGTTGGAGCAATTGCTGGGTTTCCCGTAATTCGGCCTGGGAGTCGGCGACCCTTTGCCGAAGTTGAGAAAGAGTCTTCATGATTTGGCTAAGCGCCTGCTCCATTGAAAGCTGATGCGTAGCCGCGCTCTTTTCGTTGATAAGCTTTTGAAAGTGGCCGTCGAACGTCCCCAACTCAGCGGCAAGACCGAATGTCGTGTCGGTAAGGATTTGCAAGACCGTATCGACGGCGGCGGTCACTTCGGCCTCGGGCGTCGTCGCGGGCGGCAATGACTCTGGCTTTCGCCCGCTCAGCTCACCGGCGATCAGATAATAATGCTCGGCATAATGGTCCGGGGTCGGAGGCAAACCCGATTCCGTCATGCGTCGTAAAGCTTGTCGCGCTACCGCAACGGGCTGGGGGGAAATAGTCTCGGCTGTCATTTTTTTGCCTTCCGTTAGATCGACGTGGGCTTTATAGCGAAAAATAGACTAAATTGCTTGGTTTAGTAAGATTCACGTGACCTGAACCCGGCGCAAGATTGCGTTACCGCGAGCGGAAAAGCTCAAAACTTCAGGTACCCGCCATCCTGGGTGCTTCCGAATAGTGGCGGCTTGCGACGGCGTACGAGATCGCGGTGGCGAGCATCAGTGCCGAAAAAAACCAGAAATAATCGGCGCCGGCCAATTTTGACGTACCGTCCGGGTTCTGAATGAAAAAGTTGACCGCGCTGGTGAAAAGATTTCCGGCGGCTACGGAAACCAGGAAGAAGGACATCACGAAAGACTTCATGGTGGGCGGTGCCTGAGTGTAGGAAAACTCCAGACAGGTGATCGACACCATGACTTCGGACGCGGTCAGGACGACATAATTGAGCAACTGCCAGCCGATGGACGGTGTGGCTCCGGCGTCCAAGGCACGCTGAATCCATGCCGCCAATGCAAACGAAAAAGCGGCCAGAAACATCCCCGCGCCGATTTTCCTCAGCGCCGTAATGCGCATACGGCGCTCGAGCCTCGGATAAAGGCCATAGTAGAAAAGCGGCGTCAGAATCATGATGAGCAGCGGATTGGCGGCCTGGATCTGCGAGGGCAGAATCCGATAGCCCAGGAACATCTGATCCATCTTTTGGGCCTGAAGCACCCAGGACGAACCGGTCTGGTCGAACAGCGCCCAGAACATCGCCACGAAGGCGTAGATGACGCTCAACTTCGCAAGACTCCGTAATCCTTCGCTGCTCAAGGTTTCCCGCAGGAACGCAATACCTCCGGCGGGTATATGGGCGAACCGGTAACGGCCGGACCAAAAAATGACCGTGGCGATCAGCATCAGGATTCCGGGTACGGCGAATGCCACCGAAGCGCCGTAGTGTTCCAGCAGCCAGGGCGTCACCAACATGGATGTGAATGCGCCGAAATTGAGGGCGAAATAAAACCAGCTATAGACCCGGCTGAGCAGATGCCGATTGGTTTCCGCAAACTGGTCGCCGACATGGGCCGAAACACAGGGCTTGATGCCGCCCGCCCCCAATGCGATCAAACTCTGTCCGATCAACAGGCCGGTGCGGGTGTCATCCAGTGCGAGTGCCAAGTGTCCCAAGCAATAGACCAGCGACAACACGATGATGGTGCGGTATTTCCCCAGCCATCCGTCGGCGAGCAGCGCACCCAGAATGGGCGTGAAATAAGTGGCCGAGACGAATAAATGAAAATAGCCTTTGGCTTCCTCTTCGCTCATCGGATCGAGATAACCGGCAGGGCTCATGAGATATTGACTCATGAACACCACCAACACCGCTCGCATGCCGTAGTAGCTGAATCGCTCGGCCGCTTCGTTGCCGATGATGTAAGGAATGCCGGGCGGGAGTCCCTTGATCGGAAGAGGTTTGGTGCGGTACTGCGTCACGATTGCAGTCTCGTTTCTTGAATCTTGGCGGATCTTGCCGTTACGGGAAAAGCGGCATGGCACGGACTTGAAAGGCGATGAGCCGCTGCCAATCTCTCCATTTCTTGATTTAAATCAAGAAACGCTGAATTTCCTTTGGTTACTGTATGTCCGCGCGCCGATTTCGGCGTAGTTACAAAAACAACCATTTACAAGAAACTATTCTGAGGAAGCCGTAATGGAAAATGAGAAAGACTACTTCTGGTACTACATAGGCGGCGTCATTATTGCAGTCGCGGTTACTTTGGTGATGGTCAAGGGAAGCGAGCACGACAAATACGCTACGGCTGCGAAGGCCATAGCCGAGGATTCTACCAACTCCTCGTATCGGTAAAAGTTGGGACGAGCTGCTTCATCGGTTCCGACCGGACCATCACGCTATCAAGCAGCTAAATGTAACGTAGGATGGGGCGTTTAACCTTCGCCCATCCTACGTTGCTCATTTTTGAGCAGTCGAAAAACAACCCGCGAGAGCGAGCCTTTCAGCCGTAACCGGCATACAAGGCCTCGATATTCCTTCAAGACGAATGCGCTTAGATTTAGGGCTCTTTCTCCGGATCATCCGGGGGGCCGTTCACGTCAAACTCTTCATCGCCACTTCGTAGACATCCTTCGATACATTCTCGATTCCGGCAATCCGCTGAAGCTGCTGGCGCATCAGCTGCTGCCGTTCCGCATCGTAACGCCGCCATGGCGTCAAGGCCGTCAGCATCCGCGCGGCGACTTGAGGATTCAAGGTGTTCAGGGCGATGACATGGTCGGCGAGGAACTCATACCCTGCGCCGTCACGAACGTGAAAATTGACCGGGTTAGCCTGGGAAAAGGCGCCGATCAGCGAACGGACACGGTTGGGGGTTTTCAAGTCGAATGCAGGATGCGAAAGCAATTCTTTGACCCGATCCAGCGTTCCGGGTAAATGGCAGGTGGCCTGCAGGGTAAACCACTTGTCGATTACGAGGTCTTCTCCTTGCCAACGATCATAGAACTCGGCCAGGCAATCGGCTTTTTCCGGATTATGGCTGTTCACGATGGCCGACAATGCCGAGATTTGATCGGTCATCGTGCGCGCATCGCGGAACTGCTTGACGCTCAGTCGATGCGCCTCTTCCGTTTCCAGCTCGCCGAGATAAGCGAGACAGACGTTCTTCAGCCGCCGCCGGCCGACGGCCTCGGCATCGAAGCGCCCCGCCTCGTCGAGATGATGAGTCTCGTAGAGGCGGCGGAACTCCCGTTCCAAAGTGCGGGCCAGTTCCCGCTTTACGAATTGCCGGGCCTGGTGAACGGCGTCCGGATCGATGACCTTCATCGAGGCGCTGACGTATTCCTCCGAGGGCAGGGTCAATAGCAGCGCCAGATAGGATAAGTCGGGCCAGTCATCGGAAACCACGCGCCGATAAGCCTCGATGAGATGGCTGTCGACGGTTTCCGGCGTCTCTCGCTTGGAGAACTGGCCGACCAGATCGAGGATCACCTGCGTGGCCAGCTGTTGCCCTGCATCCCAGCGGTTGAATGAATCGGGGTCATGGGAAAAGAGAAAACCCAATTCTCGATAGCTGCGATTTAGATGTAGCCGGACCGGCGCAGAGAACCCGCGCAAGGCGGAGACCACAGGCTTTTCCGGTAGGCCAACGAAGCGGAAGCGCTGCTCGGACTCTTTTACGTCCAACACGCGGGTTTTTTGCGCATGGGGTCCGGATTCCCCCTCGATCTGCAAGGGCAGCTCGGTGCCATCCGGTGCCAGCAGCCCTATCGCCAGAGGAATGTGGAACGGGGCCTTTACCGGTTGGCCCGGCGTAGGTGGACAGCTTTGTCTGACGGTAAGGTCGAGTGCACTGGTTGCCGCATCGTAATCGGCGGCGAGATGCACTTCGGGCGTTCCGGCCTGGCTGTACCAGCGGCGGAATTGTGCGAGATCGACGCCGTTGGCGTCCTCCATGCACTTGACGAAATCGTCGCAGGTCACCGCTTGCCCGTCGTGGCGGTGAAAGTAAAGATCGGTGCCTTTGCGGAAGCCCTCCTTGCCGAGCAGGGTCTGGATCATCCGGACCACTTCGGCGCCCTTTTCGTAAACGGTCAGCGTATAGAAGTTATTGATCTCGATGTACGATTCGGGTCTTACCGGATGGGCGAGGGGGCCCGCATCCTCCGCGAATTGCTTGGTGCGCAGCATGTTGACCTCGTCGATCCGCTTGACGGCGCGAGAGGTCCGGTCGGCGCTGAATTCCTGGTCGCGGAATACGGTCAAGCCTTCCTTGAGGCTGAGCTGGAACCAGTCCCGGCAGGTGATGCGGTTGCCGGTCCAGTTATGGAAATACTCGTGACCGATGACGCCCTCGATATGCTCGTAGTCGGCATCGGTCGCAGTATCCGGGCGGGCCAGCACGTACTTGGTGTTGAAGACGTTGAGTCCCTTGTTTTCCATCGCGCCCATATTAAAGTGACTCACCGCCACGATCATGTACAGGTCCAGGTCGTACTCCCGCCCGTAGTTCTCCTCGTCCCAGCGCATGGCGTTCTTGAGAGATTGCATGGCGTGACTGCATTTGTCGAGATCGTGCTTCTCGACGAAGATCTGCAAGGTGACGTCCTTGCCGGAACCCGTCACATAGCGGTCCTCCAGGCATTCCAGCTGTCCCGCGACCAAAGCGAACAGATACGAGGGTTTCTTGAAGGGGTCCTCCCATTTCACCCAGTGGCGGCCGCTCTTCAGCTCGCCGGTCGCGATCCGATTGCCGTTGGACAGCAGCACCGGGTAGCGCGATTTGTCCGCGACGAGGGTCGTCGTGTATTTGGCCATCACGTCCGGACGGTCGGTAAAATACGTGATCTTCCGGAAACCTTGGGCTTCGCATTGGGTGCAAAACATACCCTTGGACAGGTAAAGTCCTTCCAAGGCCGTGTTTTCTTTGGGATTGATGAGGGTGACGATTTCCAGATCGAACGGACGGTCGGGAACGCTAGGCAGAACCAGGGATTCTTCGGTGAGGCGGTATTCGGGGCCAGTCAAGCTGCGGCCATTCAGGCGAATCGATTCCAGCACCAGTTGCTCGCCGTTCAATTCAAGCTCCCGGTGTTCTCCCGGCGATTCCGGATTCCGCCGCACCCGAAGCCTAGAGGTGACGCGCGTATTCTCCTCATCCAATTCGAAAAAAAGATCGACGGTTTCGATGAGATAGTCCGGTGGCGTGTAGTCTTTGAGGTAAACGGTGTTGGGGGTGTGTTCGCGCATGGTGATACAAGCCTTATGTCGATGATGTTGGAATGATAAGGCTTAGACCCGTGAAACGGGAGAGCTGTCGGCTGTCGATTCGCTTTCCGATCTTGCTCGATGGCTGAAGGTCGCCTAAAGCGGTTAACATGAGCGAATGACACGCTCTCTTTACAATGCTTCGGTTATGGCGGTTACGCTGCTGCTTTTCGGTTGCGGACAGGATGAATTGCGTAACCGCGTGGTCGGCATTCTGGAATGGGATCGCGTGGAGCTGATTGCGGAGGCGTCGGAGCCCATCGTCGAAATTCCGGCCAGAGAAGGCGATTGGGTCGAACCGGGGCAAGTTCTGGTGCAGCTCGATCCGACGCGGCAGCAGGCTCGGCTGAACGAGGCGGCGGCAGAGCGGGATCGGGCCGCTGCGCGGCTTCAGGAGCTGGAACGCGGGCCTCGGATCGAGCGCATTCAGGAGGCGAGAGCCCGGTTCGAAGGCGCCGATCAGGTTTACGAAGTGCGCCGGCGCGACTTCGAACGGGTGAGTGAATTGCTGCCCCGCAAACTCATCAGCCCGGACGAAGTCGACAGGGCGAGACGGGAGCTCAAGGCGGCGCGCGCCGATCGCGATTCGGCTTTGGCCGTGCTCGAGGAGCTCGAAGCCGGTACCCGTGTGGAAGAAGTGGAGCAGGCGCGCCAGGCGCTGGCTTCCGCGGAGGCGGCCGTACACGTCGCCGACACCAATCTGCAACGCTTGACGGTGCGGGCGCCGGTGGCGGGGCGCCTCGATAGTCTCCCGCTCAAGCTCGGGAACCAGCCGCAAGTCGGCGCGGTGCTGGCCGTGCTGCTTTCCGGCGCCGCGCCCTATGCGCGGGTCTACATTCCCGAACCGATTCGGATTCATGTCATGCCCGGAGTCGCGGCACGGATTTGGCTGGACGGGGTCGTCGAGCCTTATGAGGGCACTGTCCGCATGGTGAGCTCGGATCCCGTCTTTACACCGTTCTTCGCCCTGACCGAGCGCGACCGGCGGCGTCTCAGCTATGTGGCGAAAATCTATTTGAGCGAAACGGTCCGAAACGTGCCGGCCGGGCTTCCGGTCGAGGCGGAGCTGTTGGGCCTTTCGCGGCTCGAGCGACCATGACCGGCGAGTACGCGATCACAGCGCGCGGCCTGACGCGCCGTTTTGGTGCGCTCACGGCGGTCGATCATGTTGATCTCGCCATTTCCCGCGCCACGATCTACGGCTTTCTCGGACCGAACGGCTCCGGCAAATCGACCACGATTCGCATGCTGTGCGGCTTGTTGACGCCGTCGGAGGGGGAGGCGGAAGTCTTGGGGTATCGCATTCCCGGCGAAGCCGAGGCCATCAAGCGGAAAATCGGTTACATGACCCAGCGTTTTTCGCTTTACGAGGATCTCACGGTGCGGGAAAACCTGGAATTCATGGCCGATGTCTACAGCCTGCCGCGCAAATCCGCCCGGCAGCGCATCGGTTACTTGCTCGAGAAATACAATCTCGCGGACCGCCAGCGGCAGTGGGCCGGGACGCTCAGCGGAGGGCAGAAGCAGCGTCTGGCGCTCGCAGCGGTGACCGTGCACGAGCCGGAACTGCTGTTTTTGGACGAACCGACCAGCGCGGTCGATCCTCAGAGCCGGCGCGATTTCTGGGAAACCCTGTTCGAGCTTTGCGACAAGGGCACGACCATTCTGGTGTCCACTCATTACATGGATGAAGCGGAGCGCTGCCATGGCCTCGCGATCCTGGACCGCGGCCGGGTGGTCGCGGATGGTGCGCCGCAGGCACTGGAGCAGGGCATCGATGCCACCGTCGTTGAGATGGAAACCGGCGATTCGAGAACTGCGCGCCGGCTGCTGACGGATTTGCCCGGCGTGCTCAGCGTGACTCAGCTCGGCATGCGTCTGCGCGTGCTGCTCGACCGATCCGTTGCCGATCCGCTAGCGGCGATCCGTGCGGGTCTGACTGACCAAGGGCTTCGGTTCGATGCCCGGCTGACGCACCCGAACCTCGAGGATGTCTTCGTCGCCGCCACGCAAGGGCGTTATCTCAAGGCGCAAACGTGAAAGGTCTGCTGCGCCTTTTCGCCGTCGTGCGGAAAGAGGTCCGCCAACTGAGGCGCGACCGGCTGACCTTCGGGATGATCGTCGGCATTCCGCTGCTGCAGATCACCTTGTTCGGTTTCGCCATCAATACGGATGTGCGTCATTTGAGCGCCGGGGTGGCCGATCACGCGAACACGCAGCTTTCTCGCATTCTGGCCGCTGATGCAGAAGCGTCCCAAGTGGTCGACATTACCCGGCGGGTAGAATCTCCGGAACAATTGGAAACCCTGCTTCGGCGAGGTGAAATCTCGGTCGGTATTTTCATTCCGGGGGATTTCGGGCAGCGCCTCGCGAGGCGGGACCGACCCGCTGCCCAGCTCATGATCGACGGTTCCGACCCTCTGATTCTGGCCGCCGCACGCCAGCTCGCCGGAATGACCTTGCGCTATGACACGGTGCCACGACCGACCGCCGATACGCCTTTGTTCGAAATCCGGAATTATTACAACCCGGAGCGGCGCTCGGCGGTTTACATCGTGCCTGGGCTGATGGGGGTGATTCTGACGATGACCATGGTGCTGTTCACCGCCGTGGCGATCGTTCGCGAGCGCGAGCGGGGCAACCTGGAATTGCTCATCAATACGCCGGTAAGAAACCTGGAGCTGATGGTGGGGAAAATCATTCCCTATGTCATCATCGGGCTGACCCAAGTGAGCCTGATTCTGCTGCTTGGCGTTCTACTGTTCCACGTGCCGATTTACGGCCGAATGATCGATATCTATCTGGCCGCACTGGTGTTCATTGCCGCCAATTTGACGATGGGATTGGTGATTTCGACACTGGCTCAGACCCAGTTTCAAGCGATGCAGACGACCTTTTTCTTTTTTCTGCCGTCAATACTTATTTCGGGCTTCATGTTCCCCTTCGATGGCATGCCCAAGGCGGCACAGTACATCGCCGAACTGCTTCCGCTGACCCATTTCGTGCGTCTGATCCGGGGCATCATGCTGCGCGGCGCGGAACTGTCGGAACTGCTGCCCGAAATCTGGGCTTTGATGGCCTTCATGCTCATCACCTTGGGCATTGCCATGCTGCGATTCAAGAAACGCTTGGATTGACGTGCGATGCCGAATAGCCGCTCGGGAACGCCTTTGTGGCGCGTCCTTTGCAGGATTTTTTTTCAATGAGATCGTGTCTTACTGGCAACCATTCGAGAACCCGTGCGCCTGGGATTTTCACCAATCCAAGCTCGATCTGCGGCCTCGAGTTTTTTCGGAGCGGACGACTCCTGACATGACATGGTAACCGGGAGTTGTCATGCTGACGTTTTCGGTCGCCGGCAAAGCGCATATCCGGCTCATGAGTGCGACTTCGAAAAAAGTAGGGCAGCCTGCGGTTCGATTCGATCGAGCTCCTGCGGTGGTTGGGGGCGGTGGTGCTTACTATTCCAATTCGGATATCGAATATGAGATTTCCTGATCGCTCCCGTCTCGGTGGGGAGACAAATTTCAGCCATGCGCAGGAAATACGAGCGTCGCAGATCAAGCTCCTGTATCAACAACTTCCGTCGGCCTTGATTGCCACGGTGGTCAACGCGACGATCCTGGTCCTGATCTTATGGGGAGAGGTCTCCCGCCCGCTATTGATCGGGTGGCTTTTGGCCATAGGTGCTCTGGTATTGGGTCGTTACGGCCTGCTCAGTGCCTACGTGCAAGCTAATCCGACGAGCGCCGATTCACCTCGCTGGGCGCGATATTTCCTGTTGGGGGGCGGCGCCGCCGGGCTGCTTTGGGGCTTCGCAGGTTTTTTCCTTTTCGTCGAGCATAGTTACGTCCATCAGATATTTCTCGGTTTCGTGCTTGCCGGAATGGTCGCGGGAGCGATGTCGACCTTATCTTCGTTTCGCGGCGCTTTCTTAGTTTTTCTGTTGCCGGCATTGCTTCCCTATACAGCGCAGGTACTGCGCCACGGCGGCGATGTACATCTTGCGATGGGAGCCATGCTGTTGCTCTTCGTGATCATGATGCAGACGATTTCCGCGCGTTTGTACGCGACCGTGGCCGAATCCTTGCGGCTTCGCTTCGATAATCTCGAGCTTTTGAGCGATCTCACCTCGGCCAGGGATCGTCAAAAGGCCGTCAATCAGGAGTTATCCGCGCAAATTGCAGAAAAACAAAAGGCGCAACGCGACTTGCAGGAGTCTTGTGAAAAACTGGAGCAACGGGTCAAAGAGCGCACCGAAAAACTGGCTCGATCCGAAAAGGCATTGCGGGACGCCAACCGCCGCAAAGACGAGTTTCTCGCCATGCTCGGCCACGAGCTCAGGAATCCGCTCGCACCGATCCGGAATGCCGTGCAGATCATGCGAAAACTCGAACCGGACGAGCCGAAGCTCCGATGGGCGCGCGATATCATCGATCGGCAAGTCGATCATTTGGCTCGTCTGGTCGACGATTTGCTCGACGTGTCCCGCATCGTCCAAGGCAAGATCAGCCTGCATCCGACCACTCTGGATCTGGCGACGGTTATCGATCAAGCCGTCGAGTCCAGTAGGCCGCTGATCGACGCGCGCCATCACGCGCTTATGGTCACCATGCCCGAGCGCCATCTTCAGGTCAAAGGTGACCGGGTGCGATTGGCGCAGGTCGTTTCTAACCTGCTCAATAATGCCGCCAAATATACGGACGTAGGCGGAAAGATATGGCTAGCGGTCGAAGCCTCCAAGGCTCAGGTGAGCATTCATGTCAGAGACAACGGGGTCGGCATACCGGAACAGCTTCTGCCCCATATCTTCGATCTTTTTCAGCAGGCGGATCAAAGTCTTGCGCGTGCTCAGGGTGGCCTAGGCATCGGCTTGACTGTAGTCAAGCGCCTGGTGGAGATGCATGGCGGAAAGGTTGAGGCGCACAGCGCCGGCCCTGGCCGGGGCTCGGAGTTTTCGATACACTTGCCGCGCTTCTTCGACCATGAGGGTCAAGGCGATGCGGTCGGCTCGAGTGCGGCGTAGCGCCTGTTCGGATTTCAGGCCGAAGTGGCGCTGGATTCGCCGCGCTACGGCTGAATGGGGCGGAAGTCCCGTCCGAAGGGAAACAGCGATAAAGGAATCAGCTTGATGTGCTGCAAGGCGAAAGGAATGCCGATGATGGTGACGGCCAATATCGCCGCGCTGGCAAGGTGCGCGAGTGCGATTTCCCAGCCGAAAAGCACCAGCCAAATCAGGTTGAAGATGATTCGCGAAGGGCTGTTCGCCCGGTCGCGTTCCACCACCTCCTTGCCGAACGGTGTGAATACGGCAAGCCCGAGTTTGATCGACTGAAGGCCGAAAGGTATGCCGATCAGGGTGAGACAGAGGCCGAGACCGCCCACTATATAGCCCAAGCCAGTGATCAGCCCGCCGAAGATCAGCCAGATAATATTGCCCAGTAAGCTCATGACGCTAGCAGAATGATTCGGAGTCCTTCTCTTTCGAGTCTTTATCGATGTGTCCGGTTCGCTTCGGGCTTCAGCAGCAAGGTCAACAACCCGCGCAGTAAATCGATCGGCGTCGGCGGACATCCGGGAATGGCGAGATCGACCGGGATCACGTTGGAAACTGCTCCGCAACTGGCGTAGGACACGCCGAACTCGCCGCCGCAAACGCCGCAGTCGCCCACGGCGATCACCCACTTGGGATCGGCCGTCGCCTCATAGGTTCGTTTCAGAGCGGCTTCCATGTGGCGCGAGACGGGGCCCGTCACCATCAGAATGTCCGCATGGCGCGGAGACGCGACGAAATGCACGCCGAACCGCTCGACATTGTAATAGACGTTGTTGAGAGCGTGGATTTCCAGTTCGCAGCCGTTGCAGGAACCCGCATCCACCTGGCGGATGGCGAGGCTGCTCCGGAAGCGTTTGTCGATTACCGCCTTGAGCCTGGCCCCCTCCCGTTCGACGGTCTCGTCTTTCGGAATGGCCGGAACGCGCTCCGTTAGCATTCCAGTGCGAAAAATCTTGCCGTACAGTCGAAGCATGGGAACCTCGCTAAAGATCGTGACCGGAATAGGACCCGTTGACCGATTTATTGCACACCGGAAAATCGGGCACTATGTTGCCCAGCACGAGCTTTTCCAGGGCCGGCCAGTTGATGACGCTGGGATCGCGCGGGTAATAGCGGCTGATGCGGTCGTCCGCGCCGAAGCGGACGTAGCAGAGAATTTCGCCGCGCCAGCCTTCCACTGCACCGAAGCCTTCAGCCCCCTCGGGAGAACTTGGCCATTCGGCGGCAAGCTCCCCGGGCGGGAGATCGGCCAGCATTTGCTCGATCAAGCGGAGCGCCGCACGCAGTTCCTTGTAGCGGACCCAGAATCTGGAAGCGACGTCGCCCTGGCTCTCCACGGGCACGCGCACGTTCAAACGGTCGTAAGGCGAGTAGGGGGCATCGCGGCGCACGTCGAAAGTCCGGCCGCTCGCCCGGCCCACATAGCCCAAAGCGCCAAGAGCCGAAGCCAGCTCGGAGGACAATACGCCTGTGGTCAGAAACCGGTCTTCCAGCGAGGAGTTGGCGTCGAGTATGGTCAGCAATTCGTCCAGCTCCCGGCGCAGCGAGGCGGCTGAATCCCGCATGCGAACGGGCGCTTCCGGCGGGACATCCACGCCTACGCCGCCGGGCACCAAGGTATTCATCATCAGGCGATGGTCGAACAATGCCTGGTTTTCCCTAAGCCACAGCTCGCGCAATCGGCCGAACTGATAATAGCCGGCGGCGAATCCCACATCGTTGCACAGGGCGCCCAAATCCCACAGATGATTGATCACCCGCTCGCGTTCCGCCAGGAGGCCGCGGATGTACGCGGCGCGCGGGGGAATGTCGACCTTGGCCGCACGCTCCATCGCCATGCAGGCCGCCCAAGCGTGGCCGACCGTCGTATCGCCCGATACCCGTCCGGCGAGCTTGACGAGTTCTAACGGATCGCGTCCCTCGGCGATCTTTTCGATGCCCTTGTGCACGTATCCGAGCCGTTCCTCCAGGTGCAGGACGGTTTCCCCCACCGCCTGGAAGCGGAAATGGCCGGGCTCGATGATGCCGGCGTGGACCGGGCCGACCGGGATCTCATAGACGCTCGCCCCGTGGGCCTTGAGAAAGGGGTAATCGTTGTCGGGCGGTGTCGAGGCCGGCACTTGCCCACCGGCGGGAAAGTCCTTTCGTAACGGAAAGGTGTTTTCGTCCCAGGCCTGATGGCGAATCCAGCGCTTGGGGTCCGGGTGGTCGGCGAAACAGATGCCGAACAGATCCTGAATATGCCGCTCCACCCGATCCGCCGCCCAGTAATACGGCGCATGGGAGGGCAGGCTGGGGTTGTCGGCCGGTAGGTGGGTTCGGATGACCAGATAGCCCCCTTGCTTTTCAAGGCAGGCATTCATCGCCAGATCGGTGCCCCGGTCTTCCGCCCAGGCTCCGGCCCAGCGCCAGTTCTGCGCGCTTGCCTGCTGCGCGGTTCTGCCCCAGTCGCCGCTTTCGATCTCGATCAGATCGGCCGGCGGCAACGGACTCGGCGTGATCGGCCGGGCTTTGATGCCCTCCGAAATCAGCGTCGTAAAAAGAGCCCGGCATACATCGACGTTTTCCGTAGGTGGGTGAGTATTTTCCATAGTGATCGATACGCGCCGGTCGGAATTCTTGGGATCGAATTCCTCAGACTGATTCACTGCGGCCTGCTCTCCAGTTGAATAGCTTGCGGCGGCGCGCCGCCAGCGGATGATCCGAATACGGTTCGTACCGATCCAGTCCGCGAACTTCGCACTGGCCACCCGAGGCGATGTAGTCGTGGCGGAAGCGCTCGATGAACTCCATGACGGTATGGTCGACCAGAGAGGCATAGGTCAGGTCGAAGACGATGGTTTCGCCTGTGGGAAGCTCGGCGAGTTCATCCTTAAGGGCCAGAAAATTGGAGAAGATGGCGGCGCCGTTGAGCCTGATTCGGAAGCTGCCGTTCGCTTCCCGCGTGATCCGGTAGGAGAGCTGGAACAGGTTTCCTAATTTCACGCCTTGCCAGCGGTGCACAGCCAACTTGGCGGCGATGCCGATGGCGACACCGATCAGAAGATCCGTGGTCAAAATGCCGACGATGGTGATGACGAACAGGGCGAGCTGTTCGAAGCCGATGTCGAGCGTTTTGGCGAAGGCTTTCGGCGAAGTCAGCCGATACCCGGCGTACACCAGCAAAGCCGCCAGTGACGCTAACGGAATATCGCGGATGAGGTGCGGGAACAAGGCCACGAACAGCAGCAGAAAGAGGCCGTGAAAAAAATTCGACCAACTGCTGCGTGCGCCGTAGCCGACATTGGCGGAACTCCGGACGATCTCGGCGATCATCGGCATGCCGCCGATCAGCCCAGACAGCACGTTGCCGACACCGATGGCGGTGAGATCCCGATCGAGATCGGAGCGGCGATGCTCCGGATCGAGACGGTCCACCGCGGAGGCGACCAACAAGGTTTCGAGACTGCCGATCAGCCAGAGGCTCAATACGGCATTCCAGAAGGCCAGCGTGCCGATTTTCGAAAAATCGGCAAAGACCAGGCTATCCAAAAAGCTATCCGGAATATCGGTGAGGAATTGCGGCGCACTTACGAAGATATGCCGGTGCCAAGCTTCATGTTCTGGACCCTCGGAAACGAGATAAAGCTCGGACTGGTTTAAATCGAAGGCCCGTCCCAGTATGAATCCGGTCAGCACGACCAGAATCGGCGCAGGAATCCTGCCGATACCTTTGTTTCCGAGCAGCGGCCAAGTAAACAGGATGAGAAGGCCCAGGCTGCCGATCAAGAAGATTTCCGGATTGTAATGAAGAAGACTTTGGGGAATATGTGCCAGGCTTTGCACGGGTGTCTCGACGGCGGGTTTGGCCCCAACCAGGATATGGATTTGCCGCGCGATGATCATGACGCCGATGGCGGCCAGCGTGCCATGCGCAATGGCGGCCGGAAAGAACGTGGCCAGCCGGCCGGCCCTGAAAAGACCCAGCAGGAGTTGCAGGATGCCCGCCACGACGATCGCGGCCAAGGTGTAGCGGTAGCCGGCGAAGAGATCGCCTTCGCCCAGGGTATGAACCGCGGCGAACAATACGGTGATCAGCCCGGCGGCGGGGCCCGTGATGGTCAGGCGGGCACCGCCGATCCGGGAGACGACAAAGCTGCCGATAACGGCGCAGAGAATGCCCGCCATCGGGGGGAATCCCGATGCCATGGCGACCCCGAAGCACAAGGGCAGGGCGATCAAGAAGACCAGAAAGCCGGAGACCGCATCGGTGCGCCAATTTTCGGCGAGATCGGCCAAGCTGCTTGGAATTGACTGAGTAATCCGTTTCAAAGGGGTGATGCTCCTGAAATGAGTTGAGTGGCCTGGCTGAACCAGTTGCCCAGGAAGCCCGGAATGGACAGCCCGAGCCAGAGCACCAGCGCCAGGTGGATCATTACCGGCAACAAATTGGCCGGGATGGCTTTTTGGCCCTCAGGGACATCCCCGTAGACCATGAGCTGCAAATGCCGGAACAATCCGGCGAAGGCGACGCCGATGCCGATCAGAAGCAGCGGCGTCAGCCAGGGGTAATCGCGCATGGTGGCGATGAGCACCAGGAATTCGCTGGCGAAGACGCCGAAGGGCGGAAATCCGGCGATGGCCACGGTGCCGATCAGAAGGCCCCAGCCGATGGCGGGTTGGGTCAGAATCAGGCCGCGAATCCTGTCCATGCGCTGGGTGCCGGCGAGCTGGGCGGCGTGTCCCACGGTGACGAAGATCGCCGATTTGGTCAGCGAGTGGGTAGTCATGTGAAATAGGGCGGCGAAAGTGGCCCAAGGGCTGCCGATGCCGAAGGCAAAGGTCATCAGTCCCATGTGTTCGATCGACGAGTAGCTGAACAGCCGCTTGATGTCGGTTTGCCGGTGCAGGAACAGGGCCGCCACCAAAAAGGACAGGAGGCCGAAGCCCATCATCAGGTAGCCCGCCATCTGGGTGCCGAGGGAGCCGTCCACCAGCATCTTGCAGCGCACGACGGCGTACAAGGCGTCGTTGAGCAAGAGCCCCGAGAGGATGGCCGACATCGGAGTCGGACCTTCGGAATGGGCGTCCGGCAGCCAGTTGTGCAAGGGCACGAGTCCGATCTTGGTGCCGTAACCCACCAGCAGGAACACGAAGGCCAGTCTCATGATGGTGGGTTCGAGGAGCCCGGCATGCTCGTGCAGCACCGTCCATAGCAGCGCATTGCCGCCTATGCCCAGTTTCTGTTCGGCGGCGAAATAAAGCAGCACCGTGCCGAACAGGGCCAGGGCAATCCCCACGCCACACAGGATGAAATACTTCCAGGCGGCCTCCACCGACTCCGGCGTGCGGTACAGGCTGACCAGCAGCACCGTGGCCAGGGTCGCCCCCTCCATCGCCACCCACAGCACCCCCATGTTGTTGGTCGTCAATACCAGGTACATGGCCAGCATGAAGCCTTGATACATCACGTAGTAAAGCCTGAGGCGCCTCGCGTTGACGCGTCCGGTTTCGAGTTCGTGCGCCATGTAGGGGCCGGAGAAGATGGACGTGGTCAGCCCGACAAACGCGGTCAGGGCCACTAGGTAGACATTGAAGGAGTCGATGTAGAGCAGCTGACCCGAAGACAACCGGGGCCCGTAAACCAGTACGTCGATGGCGAGCCAGATCGACGCCGCCAAGGCCCAGGCATTGCAGCGTACATTGATGTGTCCCGCCCGCCGGCTGTCGGCCACAAGACCGAGAATTACCATGCCGACCAAGGGAATCAGCAGAACGAGGTAGGCTGCGATCATGGTTTGTCCGCCTCGCTCAGCTTGCTAAGCCGATCCACGTCCAAAGAATCGATGCTCTCGCGGATCTGAAAAAAGAACACGCCGAAAACGACCGCGGCGACCAAAACATCGGCCGCGATGCCCAATTCCACCACCATCGGCATGCCGTAGGTCGATACCACGGCCGCGAAGAACAATCCGTTCTCGATGGACATGAAGCCGACCACGTGGGCCACCGCCTGCCGCCGGGTGATCATCAACAGCATGCCGAGCAGGACAACGGCCAGACTGACGGCGACGGCATTGAGCGTGACTAAGGGCGAGTGTGCTACGACGGGAAGACTCACGTAATAACTGAAGACCACCAGGAATGCCCCGCCCATCATTACCCTCGCCGGATGCTCGATCGTGTCGAGTTCCCGGTGCAGTCCCAAGCGATAGATCATCCGGTGCAGCATGATCGGGATGAGTATGCCTTTGAGCAGAAAGCTCAAGCCCGCCGAAATGTAAAGATGGGGAAAATCCAAAACCCCGGCGACCACGGCCGTGGTCGCCGCGAGCAGGATGCCTTGAATGGCGAATACCAGGACCAGCCTAACCAGTCGGGACTGGCCGAGCATCAGGAACGAGGTCAGGGCGATGAGTCCCGCCAGCAGCAGGACCGCTTGGCTGTACAGACTGAGTCCTGCGAAACCCATCAGCGTGCCGCCTCCAGAATGATATGGCTCAGCATGCCAAGCACGCTGAGAAGATAGGCGAAGCTCAGATATTCCTGCACCCGGAAAATACGCATTTTGGCGAACAGCACCTCGGAAAGGGCCAGCATGACCGCCAGCACGGCGAGCTTGAGGGCAATCATGCCGAGACCTAAAGCCAGCGCATTCAGGCTAAAGGTTTGGGCGATGCCCCATGGAAAAAAGATATTGGCGATGAGAACGCCATAGAGCATGAGCTTGATCTGGCTGGCCCACTCGATCAGCGCCAGCCAGCGTCCGCTGTATTCGAGGATCATGGCCTCGTGGATCATGGTCAGCTCCAGATGCGTGGCCGGGTTGTCCACGGGAATGCGTCCGGTCTCGGCGATCGCCACCAGGATCAGGCCTCCCAAGGCGAATACGAAGGACGGGCGCAGCACCAATCCGCTATCGAGCACAAAATTCACGGCCTGGGACAGATTGGTGGTATGCGCGCTCATGGCCAGGGTGAACACGGCCATGAGCATGGCGGGTTCGGCCAGCGAGGAGATGGTCATCTCGCGCGACGATCCCATGCCGCCGAAGGCGGTGCCGATATCCATGCCGGCCAGGACCAGGAACATCCGGCCCAGGGCGAAGAAGCCCACCAGCACGATGACATCGGCGATGCGCGCCGTGGGCAAATGAATCGCCACCAGCGGCACGGTGGCGGCTGCCAGTACGGTGGATGCGAAGACGATGTAGGGGGCGGCGCGGAAGATCCAGGAGGCGGGCTGCGGTACGATCGGCTGCTTTCGATAGAGTTTCCGCAGATCCCGGTAGGGCTGGAACAAGGAAGGGGCCTTCCGGTTTTGCAGCCGGCACTTGACCCGCTTGATCCAGCCGGACAGCAAAGGCGCCAAGCCGATGAACAGCAGGGTTTGCAGTATCGCCATCAACCAGGCCATCAGCTGACCACCCAAAGCAGAACGATCAAGGTAAAGAACGAATAACCCAGATAGGTGCGGATATTGCCGGCCTGCAAGCGACCGACCCGGCGCGCCAGACGGGTAACGGCCCGTCCCGACGGCTCGTACAGAACCAGCCAGGCGCGGTCCAAGACCTGAAAGTGATAGCGAAGCCCCGTCACGCGCGTGTTGGCCGGTCCTTCCGTTTGTTCTTCGACCGTCTCGCAGGTATCGAACACCGGCTCGAAGATACGGCGGATCGGCATGCTGAAGGCGCCGGACGTGTATTGGGTGCGGGCTGTCAATCCGCCGAAACCGCAGTCCCAAGGTTCGGCCCGTCGTGGTTCGAGGCCGGTGCGACGGTAGAGGAGGTAATAACACAGCCAGCCCACCGCCACGGTGCCCAACAGGACCAGAGCCGGCGAATAGGCCGCCACCTCGGGCGACACCGGCGTTAGCCAGAGCCAGCCGAGGGCCGAGATGTTGGGCAGAACGAACCCGGTCAACGGCTGCGTCAAAGACCCCAAGGCATTGATGAGGGGCGTCGGCAAGACACCAAACAGCACACAGAAGGCGGCTAGTAAGCTTGGCCCCGCCAGCATGCCGGGGTGGCGGACCTCACGGGCACGGGCGATGTGGCGAGAACGCGGGAGTCCCAGGAAGGCTACGCCGTACACCTTGACGAAGCAGGTGGCCGCCAGGGCCGAGGTCAGGGCCAACACCGCGCTGGCGGTAGGAATCAGGCTGCGGAGAATGCCGCTTTGGATGCCGCCGGCCTGGAGTGCCGTTTGGAAAATCAGCCACTCGGAAACGAAGCCGTTGAAGGGCGGCAACGCGGCGATGCTGAGCGTGCCGATCAGAAACAGGGCTGCCAGCTTGGGCATACGGTGGATGAGACCCCCCATGTTCTCCAGGCTGTGTTCATGGGTTTGGTGCAGGATCGCGCCGGCGCCAAGAAACAAGAGACTTTTGAACAAGGCATGATTGAGGGAATGCAGCAGTGCCGCCACCAGCCCCAACGTTCCTAGCTGAGAGTTTCCGCTGCTCTGGAAAATCAGCGAGAGACCCAAAGCGGTGAAAATGATCCCGATGTTTTCCACCGACGAGTAGGCGAGAAGCCGCTTCAGGTTTTGCTGCTGTAAAGCGTAAAGAATCCCGAGCACGGCAGAGGCTGAACCGATCAGGAGGACCAGTACGCCCCATTGCCAGAAGAGGGAGGGCAGCAAATCGAAGGCGAAGCGAATGAACCCGTAGACCGCGATTTTCAGCATGACCCCGCTCATCAAAGCGGAAATGTGAGACGGGGCGGCCGGGTGGGCTTCGGGTAGCCAGGCGTGGAGAGGGACGAGCCCCGCTTTCATGCCGAAGCCGGCCAGCGCCAGCACGAAGGCGATGCTCGCCCACAACGGGGTCAATGCTACGCTGCGTAAGGCCTCGAACGTCAATCCCCCGGCAAATCCCGCCAGGACGCCGAACGCCAGAATGATCGCGATCGCTCCGATTTCCGCCATCAACAAGTAGAGAAAAGCCGCACGGCGGTTGGTCGCGTGCTCATGTTGGTAAGCAACCAGAAAATAGCTGGCAACCGACATCAATTCCCAGGCAATCATGAACAGGAACGCATCGTCGGCGAGCAATACTAGTTCCATGCCGGCAACGAACAAGCCGGTGAAAAGACCCAAGACTGAAAGCGTATGTTTGCCGTGCTCAAATTCCCGAACGTAACCGGGGCCGAACAGGCTGGCGGCAATCAGAGGGATGCCGAGGATGCAAAAGAAAAAGCCGGCCAGCGGGTCCAGCGCCAAGTGCCAGTTCAGCCAGGGTAGACCGAACGGCAGTGTCGCGGTGCGGGTGCCGCCGCCCAGGAGCGCAATCATTCCGGCCGTTACGGCGAATCCACCTGACACTCCCAACAGAAGGAAAGGCGTTGTCCTTGCTAAACGAGAGAAGCGACCGGGCGTTAGCCGTTCACCTCTCTGCACCGGGCGGAAAGGGGTTTTTTGCATCCACCACAGCATTCCGTGCCACGCCAAGCCGTTCGGACCGGCGGCCAGCGACGCGACGCTGGACAGCAAGGCCGCCAAGACCGAAATACCGGCTAAAAGTAGAGCCATAAGCGTTTGGTATTTGGAAATCGCATGGGAGAAGCCATAAGCAATTCCATTGCCAACAAAATGTTATCCATTCTTCAAACACCTGCGCTTATCCAATGGCCGCATCAGGTTGAAAACAACCAACATGAGCAGCCATGCGTGTTCAATAGAACCAATGCTTCTATATCGCGTATTGCGAGGGATTTAAGCCCCGATCGGCTTGGTGTAAATAATATGCACAAATGAGATTTGGTTGAGTTGCATGGTATTAGTACCATATGTTTTATAAATGTTAAAACAATTAACATGGCATGTGCATATGACAATTCTGGAAAACCGAACCGCGCGTTTGACACTGCTCATCGATCCCGACAAAAAAGCCACGTTCGAGCGCTTGTGCGCGGACGAAGACGTCACCCCCTCACAAATGGTCCGCAAGTTGATCCGGGATTACATTGAGCAGCGTATGGGGCCGAGTTGGAAGGAGCAGGTATTCAAAGGTCGGCAAATCGAATCGTGATGCCACGTTTTTCGATCAAAGCTGAGAAATATCGTAACGGTCGCGAATCAAGTCGTCCGTTTATTGAAACAACGCAGTCTTTGATCGTAGTATCCGCTTCTTAAAGCGGAAGCAACGTGACTATATGTTGGCCGAATTATCTGGGGGAGTCTGGAACCGCCCGAGCAGAGTCGGCCCTGGAGCTCCCCCAAAGGGAATCCGGAAGGTCCGTCCGGTACACGATCGACTCTTCTCGGAATTCTTCCGAGATGGCGTATCCTGATTAGTGTATTCAATAGGCGAAACAGACCATCCGTCACTTGACGGATGGTCTGTTTCGGGCAGGCGGATATTCGAAAACGGAATGACAGTCTTCTGCTAAATTTAATCGCTAAAAGCGCTTCCGAGCATCCCGAGAACTAGAATAAGAATAAAACAGGTGTCGCTTGAGGATAATGTTTAGATCCACCGGTATCTTGCACCGATTAATCCGGTGCTGGTGGGTTGGCTCTCTTCTATCTCTTGCGTTTGCCATTGGCATCGGATGCGCCGGTAAATCCGTTCTTGCAGCCGAGCCTGGTCCTAAAATCTATACAGCGAATGGCCGCGCCGATTCGCTCTCCGCTGAAACCTTACGCGAAATCTTCTTTATGCGGCTGACGAGTTGGCCCGACGGCACTCCGATCCGTGTTTTCGTTCTGCCGGACAAGCATCCTCTTCATGTCCGCTTTTCCAAAGAAATCTTAGGTGTTTATCCCTTTCAACTCCGGGCGGCATGGGATCGGCTGGTTTTCTCGGGAACGGGGCTGACCCCGCACGTCGTCGAGACGGTCGATGAAATGCTGGAGCGGGTTCAGGTCACGCCCGGAGGTATTGGGTATGTTAATAAATAGGAGATTCCTTGAAATGACTCCAGTCATGCGCATCATCACTTCTCGATCGATCGCGCGTCCCTTTTTAATCGCCGCCGGCGTCTTCTTGTCTCGAGGGGTGCCGGCGCTGGACTTCAGCACCATTGACTGGCAGTTGCACGGTTTCGCAAGTCAGGGATTCACCTATACCACGAGCAATCAAGTGTTCGGCGCGAGCCGCGGGGGCAGTCTTGATTTCACCGAAGTGGGGGTCAATGGCTCCGTGCGATTGTTGCCAAACCTGTTGTTCTCCGTACAAGGGCTTTATCGTAACGCCGGGGGTTCGGATCGGGAGGATTTTCGGCTTGATTTCGCTCAAGTCGATTACAATGCTACGCTTTTCGACTCGGCTTTGACGCTGGGCGTGCGGGCGGGCCGAGTCAAGATACCGTTCGGGCTGTATAACGATACACGGGATGTGGTCTGGACCAGGCCCTCGGTCATTCTGCCCCAGTCGATTTATTTCGATACGCTCGGGCTCCGCCAGGCAATGATCGCGGCCGATGGCGGACTGCTGTATAGCCGCTATAACTGGGGCAATCACCGATTTAATCTAGAGTTCATGGTGGCGGACCCGCAGGATGACACTGGAGATGCCACGGAGTTTCTCACCGGTATCCCCGATGCGCCGGGTATGATGGAAGGGCGTCCGCTATTCCTCGGGCGAGCCGTTTACGAATGGATGGGCGGGCGGGCGCGCGCTATGTTCAGCGTGGTTGATTTGGACCGTGATTTCAGGTCGGATACGGCTACAGTTCCATCCGGCAATATCCAGGCTTTATATCCTTTGTTCTCTCTGCAATACAACGAGGAGCGCTGGTCGTTGACCGCCGAGTACGGGTGGGTTGCCTCGCAGCGCAGCGGTTTTACACCGGTTCCTCTCGAGAGTACCTCAGAGGGGTTTTATGTCCAGGGCGAATACCGACTGAACGAAGATTGGTCAGCCGTACTTCGCTACGATGTTTTCCATGCCGACCGTGATGACCGCAGCGGACGTTCGTTAGCCGAGCAAACCGGCCAAGCGCGCCACCGTTTTTATGCCCGTGATCTTGCCGTCGGGGTCCGCTGGGAATTTGTGCGGAATTGGCTAGTTGCCGCGGAATACCACAACGTCGATGGCACGGCTTGGCTTTCCCCGCATGACAATTCCGACTTGTTGCAAGGCGGCGGCGATCCACACTGGGACCTCTTTTCCGTAATGCTGTCGTTCCGGTTTTGAGGCCTGTTGTTGGATAAGGGCAAATGAGGAACGACACGAACCGTTTTTGGACGTTGCGCCGAAAAGGGTTTGTATTCTTGAGTCTGCTCTTATTAACGCTCGGTATCACTTTCGGCGCTCTGAACTATTGGAATTTAAGAACGCAATTCAAGAACCAACAAGCGGTTCGCTATGCCGCTCTTCGAACTGAGTTCAAAGAACTTATAGAGCGCTCGGCTGACCGCTTGCAACGCCTGGGCGTCGTGCTTGCTTCGCTCGGCAAGTTGGATCGGTCCATCACGGCACCGCGTGAGAATCAAACCGCTGCCCGTTTGCAGGGATTCTTTTCCAGCGTACGGTACGAGTTGGACGTCGAGCGGATCGAGCTGTTCGATGGCGCGGGCAACTCGGTGCTGAGCTGGTCGTCTTCAATGGCGAGCACGGTTCCCCAAGATCGGTTACACGATGTGTTGAACCGAGTTCTCGAAACGGAACAGCCATTGACGATCTTGACCTGTCAACCGGGTTGCAGTCTCCACGCGTTTGTTCCGTTGCTTTCTGCGGGACGCAACGTGGGCATCCTTTCCCTGAGTCAGATGATTACCGATCTCGTGCTGGATTTCTCGGCAGGTGCCGGAACGGCTGTCGCGATCCTCGTAGCGTCTCCGGGGACCGGCGAAAAGATTCTGGAAACCTGGGGGCTGCGTGTTGCTGCACTGTCTAATCCGCAACAGCTGGAGCCTTTTTTAAGGCGTCTCGCCGAGCAATATTCGGGGCCGGACACGATCGCAGCCGACAAATGGCTGGAATGGAAGGAGAAAAGATTCACCGTCTATGCCTCGCCGTTGAACGACATCCTGGAAGGTGGCGAGACCGGTCACCTTCTGTTCATCGTCGATGCAAGCGCTTCGGCCGCGGCCCTCGACCAGGCCAATCGGGATGCGTTGGTTATCGTCGGGATGTCTTTGGCCATAGCCGAAATCCTACTGCTGGTATTGCTGCATGCTCCCCTGCGGCGTATTCAGCATCTTGCAGCGACATTGCCGTTGCTGGCTCACGGAAACTTTCACAAAGTTAACGAGCGGCTGAAGACGCTCAGCAGACTGGTCGAATGGAAAGACGAAATCGATATCCTTTATGCCACATCCATCCGATTGGCTCATCAGATCGAAGAGCATCAGAACACCCTCGCGGCGGAGCGAGACTTTATCCAAGGCCTGCTGGACAACGCACAGGTTTTGATCCTGACTCAAACCCGTGACGGCAGAATTCAGACGGTTAACGAACTGACGTCCCAGGTTTTGGGACTTCCCGGCGAGACACTGAAAAACGCCCGCTTCATCGAACTGATCGGAATCGATAACGAAACCAGCGACATCAGCCGGAATCTCGAAAAGCTCTTCTCCAACCTGCTGCACCGTCTGGAACACGAATCGGTCCTGACCTGCCGTGACGGCAGCAAGCGGCACGTTGTGTGGGTGCATACGCGCTTGGGTTTGGAGCAGGAGAACGGCATCGCCGTGCTTTCGATAGGCTTGGACGCCACTGAAAGAATACAGGCTGAATCGCGCATACGCTGGTTGGCCAATCACGATTCATTGACCGGTCTCCACAACCGGCTTTGGTTCAAAGATGAGCTGGAGCGCAGCTTTGCCGAGGCGGAGCGCAACGGTGTTCCGTCAGCCCTGCTCTTATTGGACTTGGATCACTTCAAGGACATCAATGACAGCAGCGGACACGCCGCCGGAGACGCGCTGCTTTGTCTTTTAGCCAATGAACTAAGAGCGCGGGCGCGAAAATCGGATATGTTGGCTCGTTTGGGCGGGGATGAGTTCGTTGTTTTAATGACCGCAACCAACCAAACGGGAGCAGAGTGCTTCGCGCAAGACCTCAATCAACGTTTGACCGAAAAACCCTTTCACTTCGGCGACCGAAGCTATCGCATTTCCGCCAGCATAGGCATTGCCTTGATACCGGAGCACGGCAAAAACGTGGAAGAGCTCATGGCGAATGCGGATGCGGCTATGTATCGGGCAAAAAAAGAGGGGCGCGGACGATGGCATTTGTTCTCTCATTCGGGAGAAGAGCGGGCTCAGATCAGCCATCGGGCGTATTGGCGGAGTGTTATTGCTCAATCTTTGGATCAAAGGCGCTTGTTTTTCCATTACCAGCCAGTAGTCGACCTGGCAACGGGCGAAGTTGCTTACCATGAGGCGTTGCTTCGGTTGACATTGGAGGATGGGCGTCTCGTTCTCCCGGGTGAATATATGGACGTCATCTTGCATTCGGATTTAATGAGTGCCATCGATTCGTATGTCACGCGAGAGGCAATCGGCATTCTTGGCAAGGATCAATCGGCGCGTCTTTCGATCAATCTTTCCGCCGCCGCTCTCACCGACCCGGAATGGGCGGAACCGCTCAAGCAAGCGGCTCGCGACGGTCATTTGGCTCCGGAACGTTTGTTGCTCGAGATCACGGAAACTGCTGCGATCGCCGATTTGGATGCTGCTAAACGGATTATGGACGAGCTGACGGGCATGGGATTCGGATTTGCAATGGATGATTTCGGAGCGGGATTTGCCTCCTTTCATTACCTCAGGCACTTACCGATAAAGCATGTGAAGATCGATCGCTCATTTGTCAGCCGCCTTGCCACTGACGAAGATGACAAGGTGTTCGTCAGTGCCCTGACCACGCTTGCTCATGGCTACAGGCAAAAAATCGTTGCCGAGGGAGTGGAAAATGCAGAAACGCTGATTCGCCTTCGTGAGTTGGGAGTCGATCTGGTACAGGGCTTTTTTATAGGACGTCCTGATCGCCATTTTAAGCCGGTAAATATACCCGTGATCGATCCACCAGTAATTGGAACGTGAGGATCACTCGATTCCATTTTTTTGAACTATTATTCTTTTTATGAAAACGATCACGCCACCGGAGTTTTACTGTCCTTTTCCTTCACGCCTTAACCCTCATGCCGAGGCAGCCAATCGGCATACGCTGGACTGGGTGAAGCGCTTCAATCTTGTTTCCGATGATCGTGAATGGCGACGTCTGGAGGCATCCAAATTCAGCTGGCTGGCCGCCCGTGCATATCCCGATGCACCTTACGAGGGACTCACTATCGTCTCGGACTGGAATACTTGGCTATTCATCCGTGATGATCAGTGCGACGAGTCCGGTTTTGGAAAGAATCCGGATAAACTTGCCCATTTTCATGAGCGGTTGACGGAAATTCTTACCGGCCGTGAAACCAGCGAGACGGATTTGCCGCTTGCCCGCGCGCTGCACGACCTTTGCTCTAGGCTGCGACGAACAGCGAGCAATGCTTGGATGTGCCGGTTTATTCTCAGTGTCATCGAATACTTCGAATCCTCCGTTTGGGAGGCTCAAAACCGTGCGGCCGCTATTACGCCCGACCCGTCAACGTATGTCGCGATGCGCCCGTTTACCGGAGGGCTTTATACCGACATCGAGTTGATCGACGTCGTGGAAAACATAAGCCTGCCGCTCCACGTACGCAAACATGAGATCCTGCAGAGCCTGATTCGAATGGCGAATAATGTCGTTTGTTGGTCCAATGACATCATCTCATTCGCGAAAGAAGTTCAACACCACGACGTCCACAATTTGGTGGTGACGTTTCAACACCATCATCAGCTATCCCTTCAAGAAGCTGTTCAACAAGCTGCAGAGCTGACAAATAGAGAAGTACGCGATTTTATTGCCCTGAAAGAACAATTACCCGCATTTGAAACCGGAATCGATTCCGACGTTCAGCGTTTTGTCTCCGTTCTTTGTTCGTGGATGCGGGGCAATCTCGATTGGTCCTACACGTCGGGGCGGTATGCGGTGTCGGCCGCGAGTGAATGTCTAGAGTGCTGAGCGAAGAAGCAGGCGCTTGCTTTAGCCTCTCTGAGATCGAACTTCATCGACAAGGCAATGGGCCGTGTCGATACGATCACCGGCGGATTTCCGAACGGAAAGGTTGAGGCTGTTTCGATCGGTGATTATCTGACTGCCAATTTGTTCTGATTCGTCAAATAGCGCTCGGATCGGCAATCATCAGTATCAGTATCAGTTCGGGAGCTTACCTAAGTTCGTGCGGAGTCGTCATTGATCATCGCCGGCCCGGAATCAGCGGGCGAAACCGGCTCTCCCACGGCCGTTTGACGTCGCTCAACCTCGGTCCCTGTTCGCGCCCGGAGCAGCGCCAGTTCACGAGTCGTGGCATCAAGCTTCTCTCTGAGTTCGTGTATCAGTTGATATAGCTGTTCGAAATGAATCTGGAAATAGCGCGCCGACGGAAATGCCGGAGCGACCGGCGTTTCCGGTGGTGCGGCAGGATCGCATTCCTGGCGCCTGGGTCTGGGTGTCATCTGCTTCTCCTCTCAATCGTGAAATTACAGCCTCATGGATAAGAGGCATAAGGCAGCGTCCCTAGTCGGCTAGGAATAGATATTCTCGTATCCGGACCGGGGCATAAGCCCAATTCCACTTTTTTGGCGCTGCGCCCGTCGCTTTTGCCGCCAGCGGATCATGCCGGTGGTAAACAGTACCGGGCAGACTAAGCCCGTTACAAAGACCAGGAGGCGTCCCGGCCAGCCAAAAACCTTGCCGGAATGGAGCGGCCACTGCCATTGGATGAAGATGTCGCCGCCGGTGCCGTGGGCGGGATCCCGCACGTCTAAGAGTTCGCCGCTGCGGCGGTCGATTACCAGGCAACGCGAATCGAGCACGTAGCGACGCAGTTCGGGAACATCCCGAAAACAGGCGGTGAAAGTGCCGGAATGCTTTGCCGAGAACGAGTAGAACTGCGGCACGCCGCCGGGATATTCCACCCGCGCCAAAGTGGCGTCGAGGCTAGCGGGATGGATTTCCGCTACCGGGTCGGGTAAGGCCACGGCCTCGGGCGTCAGCGGCGAAAAGCGTTCCACTAGCCAGCGGAACTGTTCTGGAAGGTTGAAGTAAAGTCCGGATATCAGCAGCGCTAGATATACGATGAGGGGATAAAATCCCGCGATCTGATGTATATCGTGATTGAGGCGTGTGCCGCTGGCGCGGCGCTTGATGGTGAGCACCCGACGCCATTTGCCGTCCAAAGGCCACCAAAGGATGAGGCCGGTTAGGGCGGAGATGATCGACAGCGTACCCAATGCGCCCACGACGACGCCGCCGAAATCCATGAGCAGCAGGGCGTAGTGGAGCTTGATCGGCCCTATTTTCCATTTCATAACCGTTTTCCGTATAAGACGAACGATGCGGCGTTTCCCCGACCCAAAGCGGAAAAATCTGTAGCGAAGAAAATCGAGTGTGATGGAAGCAAACCAGCGGATACGATGGTGGCCTGGCGATATAATTTGCGAGCGCTGAAGCGCGACCTGGGCTGAGCGGGTTCAGCGCTGTCAACGATGTGCAAGTAAACACGAAGAGCCTCGACGGCCAGCGTTCACGAAGGGACTCGCGGCAATTTCGTCAAGGCTGGGTGAGCATGGACGATTGAACCCTGTCATGGTTATTGAGCATGGATACTTTCTACGGGAATGCCATGTCGTTAGCTTGGAGTCTTGAGTCGGAATAAGTGCTTGTCGGACTATCCGTCACCGTTTGAGGCGGTAATCGAAGGGGATGGTCACGGCCACCTGGCTCCAGCCGGAGGTCTTCGCCGCCGGCACCGGCATCACCCGGCGCAAGGTGGCCAGCGCCTCGTCATCGAGCACCGCATGG